>Ga0315899_10000087_pt1 | contig 111142 bp, 116 predicted proteins | sample LakEriMetagenome_2_FD_203518 | JGI IMG/M metagenome (GOLD analysis project Ga0315899, IMG submission 203518) | Freshwater fungal communities from buoy surface, Lake Erie, Ohio, United States - Buoy 4 MA112 | ecosystem: Environmental > Aquatic > Freshwater > Lake | place: USA: Lake Erie, Ohio... | reverse complement strand
GCAGATAATCTTGCTCCATTTGTTGGATTTGGATTAGAAATTGGTGCAGGTGGTGAAATAATACCATTTTTTTCTGATGGTAGATTAAAAACAAATATTTGCAATATAGAATATGGATTAGGAGATGTTAAAAAATTAAATCCTGTTAGTTTTAATTGGAATGAAGAAACAAGTAAAACAAGAGGATACAGAAAACAACTAGGATTTATTGCTCAAGAAGTTAGATTAATTATACCTGAAGCTGTAGGAGAATCAAATGATGAAAATACAGCATTAAGTTTAAACCCAAATCAAATAATTCCTATATTAACAAAAGCTATTCAAGAATTAGCAGAAAAAAATATATCTTTAGAAGATAGAATTAGTAAATTAGAACAATTAATCTTAAACAAATAAATTATGCTATACGCAAAAATCAATCCCTTAGCTTTAGATGCTTGGAATGGCACAGAAGTTAATGATGTAGAATAATAATTTTAAAACTTAAAAAACAAAAAAAATGGCAACCTTACAAGAATTACAAGCTCAATTAGAAGCTAAACAACAAGAAATTCAACAAGCTAGAGAAGCTAAAATACAGGCTTATCTAGCAGATGTCCAAGCTAAAGAAGAAGCTAGGAAAGCAGCAGAGGCAGCTAAATCTGATGAAGAGAAAGCAGCAGAATTAGTAGCAAAGATTGCAGAGTTAGATGTTCATTTAGCAGAGATTAGTAAATAAATTTGGTTGTTTAACTAGGGTTAATTAACTTTATTAATAAAACTAAATTTATATGAATATCATATTTCAAATCAATGGCGGTATTGGCAAGGTGATTGCTGGTACTGCCATTTGTGTTTCTATCAAAGAGAAGTATCCAAACGACAAACTAATTGTTGTGTCAGGATATCCTGAAGTGTTTCTTGGAAACAAAAATGTTGATAGAGCTTATGCGTTTGGTCAACAGGCATATTTCTACAAAGAATACATTGAGAACCAAGAAGTTATAGTATTTGGACATGATCCCTATTTAGAAGCAAAGCATATTAAGCAAGAAGAGCATCTTATTGAAACATGGTGTAAATTGTATGATTTACCAGTTACCAGAACTGTTGGAGAACTATTTCTTACACAAAGAGAAGTGGATTTCTTCTCTAAGAAATTTGTTTCTGATAAACCTATTTTTTTGATGCAAACTAACGGTGGTGCTGAGTCAGAACAAAAGTATTCATGGGCTAGAGACATTCCTGGCTACCTAATAGAAAATGTTATTAATGAATTTAAGGAGCAGTATAACATTGTACATATCAGGAGAGATGACCAAATAAAATATGATGGAACATTTGGTGTATCTGATACATTTAGAGCATTACTAGTTCTTATCACCTTGAGTGAGAAGAGATTGTTAATGGATAGTTTTGGTCAACATGCAGCAGCTGCTCTCAACAAGCCTTCTACAGTGTTGTGGATTGTTAATAGTCCTAATGTGTTTGGTTATGATATACATACAAACGTTATAGCCAACCCAGAAACTACGTCTCCTGAGTTACGTAATGCGTATTTAAGTAAGTACAACATTGGAGGAGATCCTATTGAGTTCCCTTACAATAACGAATCTGAAATATTTAATGTAAAAAATGTAATTGACTCTTTAAAATAAACCAACGTGGATAAAATATTTTACCAAAGTTCTCTACCTAGAGCTGGAAGCACATTATTGCAAAACATCTTGGCTCAAAACCCTGATGTATATGCTACACCTACAAGTGGTGTCCTTGAACTTATATTTGGAGCACGTGCAAATTATACTAATTCTCCTGAGTTTAAAGCACAAGATGTTGAGCTGATGAAAGTAGGTTGGCAAGCTTTTGCTAAAGCTGGTATGGACGCTTTTTACAATGCTATTACACATAAGAAATATGTTGTAGATAAGAGTAGAGGATGGGGGATACATTATGACTTCCTGAAGTTTGTACAAGGAGAAGATCCAAAGATTATATGTATGGTGAGAGATCCACGTGATATATTTGCTTCTATGGAGAATAACTTTAGAAAGCACCCAGAGAAACAATCTGATATATTAGATTGGTCTAAAGGACAAGGAACAACAGTTCCTAAGAGAATAGATATCTGGGCACAGCAACCTCCTGTAGGACTAGCTTTTGAAAGACTTTCTGAGATATTTAGAATGGGCCTAGATAGCAAGATGTTGTTTGTAAAATTTGAAGACCTTTGCCTATACCCTGATACAGAGATGATGAGGATATATAGATACTTAGAAATACCTCATTTCCAACATGACTTTGATAATATAGAGCAGGTAACAAAAGAAGATGATGAGGTGTATGGTACATTTGGTGATCATGTTATCAGAACTAAATTAGAGCCTGTTCCTTCTAAAGCTAAACAACTATTAGGTAAGGATGTTACAGATTGGATTTACACTAATTATAAATGGTTCTACGATCGATTTAGATACAGCAAGTAATGAAAACAAAGTTTCAAATAGGCTTATATCAACTTGATAAAAAGGACTTTAAAAATGCTTTTCAGACTAATAGACTAACGTATGCATTATTTCCTAATGATAATGCTGTAACAAGTTCTATTATACAGGGGTGGCAGTATGAGAAGTATATGTTTGATTTCCTTGATAGAAATCAAATAGATTGTGAAGGGAAAGATATTATTGATATAGGAGCTAATAATGGTAACTTTGCTGTAGACTTCTCTCATTTAGTTGGTGACCATGGTAGAGTGTTTAGTTTTGAACCACAACGCATCATCTATTATCAATTGTGTTCTAATGTATTCCTTAATGGATTAGACAATGTATATTGCTATAATTTAGCAATTGGAGATGGTATTGATGAAGAAGTTATTATACAGACTCCTGACTACCACAGCAAACAAGAAGTTAACTTTGGAGATGTAAGAGTTGGTAACTATGAAGGAGACACAGTTCAGCAAAGAACTTTGGATAGTTATACGTTTAATGACATTGCATTTATAAAAATAGATGTGCAAGGATACGAATCGCGTGTTATTGATGGTGCTAAAGAAACTATTAATAAACATAGACCTTACATGTTCATAGAGTTTGAAGACCACTTACTCAAAGAACAAGGAACATCAGGAGAACAACTAAAAGCTAAGATAGAATCATTAGGATATGTAGTAAAACAATTTCAAGAAGGTATACCATATCAAACAGAGAGTGGTAAATGTCTTGACTGTGCATGCATCCCTAAAGAAAAATTTGAAGAATTTAATCACATTATACCATGATACTTGTTTTTTTTGGTCAACCACATAGTGGAAAGACAACATTAGCAAAGCAATTCTCTACGTACAAAAACATAGATGGTGATGAGCTTAGAGAGTTATTTGCTAATAAAGATTACAGTAGAGAGGGACGAATTAAAAATTTAAATAGAGCGAGTGATATCGCCCACTACTTAAACAGTCAAGAAGATGATGTTACCTTGTCTCTTGTTTATCCATATAAAGAAGCTAGAGACTATCTTAATAGCCTTACTGAAGATGTAGCCTGGGTATTTTTACACTACGATGATACTAGGGGTAGAGAACAGTTTCATGTTAAAGATTTTGAATTAAATTTATTGGAAGAGAATGCCCTCTCTTTAAATACATCAGATCTGTTAGTAGAAGAATGTGTTAAACAAGTCAATCAGTATGTCAATCAAAAACGTTCACGAGTGCTCTGAATGCAAAATACCCAAAGGTTGGGGACATGAACTCATCATACACAATTCTGAAAAGTATTGTGGAAAGATATTAGTGTTCAAAGCTGGATGTAAGTTCTCAATGCACTATCACATACTTAAGCAAGAAACCTGGTATGTCAATAAGGGAACATTCATCTATCGTTGGATAGATACAGAAAAAGGAGTGACTCATATTACTTACTTGAATTTTGGGGATGTTGTAACACAACATCCAGGAACTCCTCATCAACTAGAGGCATTGGAAGATGGGGAGATATTTGAAGTGAGCACAGAGCACTTTGATTCAGATAGCTACAGGATATGGAAGGGAGATTAGTTATTTATGTAGACATAGATGGTACCATCTGCCACACGCAAGGAAGCAACTATCAACACTCCACTCCTATACTAGAGAACATTGATAAGATTAATGCTTTATTCGATGAGGGGCATAAGATAGTTTACTGGACTGCTAGAGGACAATCATCTAAAATTGACCACACTAGTTTGACAGTGAAACAGCTTAGCGACTGGAACTGTAAGTATAGTGAGGTGATCATGAACCACAAACCATCCTATGACTTACTCATCTGTGATAAAACAAAACGGATAGAAGAGATATGAAGATATGGGTGAATGGAGCATTTGATGTGTTACACATAGGACACTTGAAGCTATTGCAACATGCATCAAGCATTGGACATGTTAGAGTGGGGATAGATGCAGACGATAGGATAAAGAAGCTAAAGGGTTCTACAAGACCCTTTAACTGTTTTAATCACAGAAAAGAATTCCTAACATCTCTACGTTTTGTAAATGATGTTGTGGGGTTTGACAGTGAGGAGGAACTAGTAGAACAGATTAGATTGTATGAACCAGATGCAATGGTCATTGGCTCTGATTACAAGGGTAAAAGAATTGTAGGAGCTGAGTTTATACCAAAGATTATATATTTCGATAGGGTGGATAACATGTCCACTACATCAATACTAGAATATGAAAAAGATAGTAGTAATAGGTGAACTCTGTCACGATGTTTTTATTTACGGAGAATGCAAAAGGTTAAGTCCTGAAGCTCCTGTTCCTGTATTCACACCTATAGAAAAACATGTGTCAAAAGGAATGGCTGGTAATGTTGAAAGAAACATAAAGGCTATTACAAATGAATATGAGATTGATTGTATTCATCAGCAAGAAGTGATAGTGAAGACCAGGTATGTAGATAAGTCGAGCAATCACATGTTTCTTAGAGTGGATGAGGAAGAGTATGAAACTATGTCACAGTTCACGCTAACAGAAAGTAGGAAACAATTAATCAAACAGGCTGATGCTGTAATTGTGTCTGACTATAACAAAGGCTTCCTTACAGAAGAAATGCTTTATGAAATAGCCACACTTGCTGATAAAAGTTTTCTAGATACAAAAAAGAAACTGTCTCCAGAAACAATTCTAGCCTACACATTTGTCAAGCTTAACGAGGAAGAGTTTAACAAGAATCAAACCAGTGAAGTAGTGCTGTTATCAAAGATGATTGCTACACTAGGAAACAAAGGGGCTAAGTATATGAACACTCTCTATCCTGTACAAGCAAAAGAAACAATAGATGTATCAGGAGCTGGAGATACATTCCTTGCAGCGTTTGCTGTAAGATATTTACAAGGGGAAGATATTGCAAACTCCATCACCTTCGCTAACGAGATGTGTTCTATTGTTGTATCTAAACGAGGCGTGAGCACACCATGAAAGTATTAATCACAGGAACTAATGGTTTCATAGGGGGTAACCTAAAGATGCATTTCGACAATCCTTTAGAGATTAATGAAGATGCACTTGCTACAATTGAATGGTTAGACGAGCACAAACCAGATGTTGTTTTTCATGTAGGAGCATGCTCAAACACTTTAGAGAAAGATGTCAACTACATGATGACTGTCAACTTTGAATCTACAAAGCTATTAACAGACTGGTGTAAGCTGAATAGAAAACCCATCGTATATTCTTCTTCTGCTGCATCCTATGGAATTAATGGTAGTCATCCATCTAATCTATACGGTTGGAGTAAGTATGTAGCTGAGCAATATGTAATCAGTAATGGTGGTGTAGCTCTTAGATACTTTAATGTCTATGGGCCAGGAGAAGAGCACAAAGGTGCAATGTCATCTATGGCTTATCAAATGATGAAAGCAGGAAGTGCTAAACTTTTTCCTGGTGAACCTAAGCGTGACTTCGTATATGTAGAGGATATAATATCTGCTAACCTCTATGCCTTAGCACATTACGATGTTGTTTCAGGAAATAAATATGATGTGGGACTTGGAGCTGCACATAGCTTTGAATATATTGCAGAAGCATTAGGGATTGAATACACTTATCATGATGCGTCAGTTATACCAGAAGGATATCAATTCTACACATGTAGTGATCCAAGACATTGGATGCCTGGATGGGCACCTCAACATTCATTAAAAACAGCGTTAACTATATGCAAAACTTATTGGCAAAAGCTTCTGGCAAATCAGGAGAATGGGCAATGTTCATTGGTAGATGGCAACCTTGGCACACAGGACACAGATGGCTAATTGATCAAGCTTTAAATGAAGACAAGAAAGTTTTGCTATGTATAAGAGATGTTCCTGTAGATGAAAGAAATCCTTGGACAGCACAAGAGATACTTATTAACTTGTCTGTTGAGTTAAAGGATCTAGTTGAATCTGGTAAGCTTAGCATTATGAAAATACCTAACATTGAATCAATCAATATTGGTAGAGGTGTTGGTTATGATGTAATAGAACATGTTCCCCCAGAGGAAGTTAAAGCCATATCTGCAACAGAGATTAGAGAACAGATGAGAAAAGATGGTAAGTTATAAACGACACATTGCCAAAACTATAAGCTACAGAATAATTAGTACAGCCATTGGCTTCTGTGCAATGTGGTTTATTACAGGATCGATATCTGTAAGTGCAGGGTTTAGCATAGTTGAATTACTATGGAAACCCCTGCAATACTTTATTCATGAGAGAATCTGGTACAAGTGGATTAAGTATGGACTAGACAAGTGAGTGATCTTCAATTAAACTGATCACATCACTTGCAACTATGCTTGTCTGACACTCAAACATTCTATCTGTACCCTTGTGTACAGGACACCAGTTCCAGTCTCCTTTATCAAATCTGTACTTAGAGCTGTTCCAGCATCCGTGACACACATTCTTTTTTGTCACTCGTATGCACTCAAACTCATGATTGTCTTCTGTGAAGTTTGCAATCATTACAACAGGAACATTGAGTGCCCACGCTAACCATGACAGTCCACTAGATAGTCCTATGAAGAATTGGCTACAGGCAATAGCATCCATAGTGTTCTGCATCGATTTGTCTTCTAAAGGTTCACAGTTTTCAAATGGGTTGTCCTCTAGTGAAACATTGATCACTCTGTATCCTTTTGCAGTGAGATAGTTAATCAATTTTTGCCAAGCTTCTCTAGTCCAGAACTTACAACCAGCTGTTGAGTTGGTAGCGATTGTAACAAATTTATTATCAAATTTGTTACAAACAGTGTGTGCAATCCTAGGCTTAATCTCTTTATACTCAAGCCCTAAGATGTTTGTAGCTGCCTTCTGTAGAGGAATAGTGTTTGGTTCCACTGGTTCTCTAGAGCTATCGTAAAACCATCCTATCAAATACATTCCAAAGATGTTATTCACCACTGTTCCAGGCTCAACAAACTCTAGCTCTGGATACACACTCTCAAACAAGAAGTTCTTGAACGTGCTGACAATAACATGACAGTTGTGCTTTTTTCTGAACTCCTCTACATACGGAATCCACGCTATGCTATCTCCTAGAGAAGAGCTTTCTAGTGATATGTAGACACGTTGATCAGTATAGTCAAGCTTGTAATCATGTATGAGTTTGTCATTCTCCCACACTTTGACCTTCCATTCTGTAAACCACTGTCTATTGGCCTTCACCCAATGATTTGCTTTTATTGTATTCTCGTAGAGACAAATGTCGTTTTCATCATAGAACTTTGTCCTGTATTCTTTATTTGATCTACCAGTGATTTCTAGAAACGGTTGTCTGACAAAGTTGAAATTTAGATTCATCTTCTGAAGCATCATATCATTAGTGAAGACGGCATTATAAATCATCATCTGAGCCACCTTGAAGTTAAATAGTGCTTCGCTAATTGGTTTCTTGGTTGGTGCGGTGATTGATAGAAGTTGATTCAATACATCATCTTCTTTCAAGGGCGTAATCCAATCATCAAACATTCCACAATACTGAGGAAGATCCCTTGCTAGTATTGGTAAACCATGACTAGCTGCTTGACGAACAACCAACGGATTGCATTCCCATGTAGAGTTAAACATGAAGATGTCACAGGCTGTCATAAACTTATCAACATCACTACGTTCTCCCCACACATGTACATTAGCTGGTAGATCAACCATCAATGGTTCCCAATAGTGTTTGAAGTTGATTGCTTGGTTTCCTACAAAGTGAAACTCCATATCAGGAAGTTGTCTTGCTATCTCAACACCTTCTCCCTGATTCTTTCCTTGTGTCCACAGTCCTACGTTTAGTACATGCTTCTTCTGTGGGTCCATACCAAGCATAATCTTTTCATAAAGCTTTTCTGCTTTTGACGGAATTTTATTCTCTATTGGATATTCTAGAACAAACTTCTGAGAAGGCATGTTCTCAAATGTCTGTAGGTGATATGGTGTACAGAACACATAAGCATCAGGATGATACTTCTTTTCTATGTCAGGCTTGAAATAAACATTGTGACATGTCTCCACAATCTTCCAAGTTCTGTCGTTATCGTAGAGCTCATTGACAAGTTCTATGGGGAAGTTATTGACACCATCCTCAACCATCTCTTCAACATGTACAATATCTATATTGTGTCTCTTGATGATGTCTATGAGCTCCATCTTGTTCTCACCAAGTGTGTACATCTTTGTAGCAAGCTTCTTGATTTCATTCTTCTGCACAACGTATTCATCGCTGTGATTAGAATACTCAACAACAATAATATCTGAATCAAGTCCCTCAAAAGCTTGTATTCTCTTGAGTAGCACTGATGGCATACCACCTGTTGATAGATGTGGAGCTAGGTATAAGATTTTAAATTTTTCCTCCTCACTAGTAGTTTGGTCGAATGGTTCTTCTAAGAATTCAATTCTACTTTTCTCTATATTAATCACTTACGTATTGGTTTTTAGGAATTAAATATATGAATTTTTGGTAGTTATCAATACATGTTTTAAATTTACTACTATTCGCCAGAATTGAATAATCGTCCAACCAAAAACTCCATAGCACACCTCCCCAGGGGTGTGCTTTGTTGTTTCCAAACCACAACAAAATGATTTAATCATGGCAACAGAAGCCTATCAGCAGCAAATTAACAACGAATTAAAAAGTATGGACCAGCGTCTTTATGACTTGGAAGAAAAAATGTCTTCCATTGATGGAAAACTGACTCAAGTGGTGGATGCTATCCTAGGTAATCCTTTAACAAAATCTGGTGGTTTTGTAGAAGAGATTAACGCACTCAAAACAAAGATTGAGACGCTTGAAGAAAAGGTGGAGAAGCAAGAAGAGTTTAAGAAAAGAGTTGCTTGGACGGTTGGTATAGTGGTTGGTGCACTAATGTTGGTTGATCAACTTGGCAGAATACTGAACAACTTTACATGATAAGAATAATAGTTAAAGTTTTCAAATACGTAGAACCCATGTGGCTGGGTAATGATAGTAAGTTTTCAATACGAAGGTTTTTATCATTACTCTTTGCACTAGATCTTGTGAAAAACTTTCATCACATAGTTATGAACTGGGAAGCAGGGAAATCATACGCTGATGCAGCCCTACTACTTGGTATAGAAGCTGGATTGATTGCAGCCCTTCTCTCATTAACAACATATAGTTCAGTGATGAACAAATCATCCCACAGTATTGAGGAATGATAATCAACAAGTTAGAGTTTGAATATTCAAAAAATTAATTTAGATTCGAGAAAATAATGGCAAAGGCTAAAGTTGCAGCAGTAGAACGTAAGATATCTTTTGGTAAAAGAAGACTTGGAAAAGCCAGGAACATGAATACACCAAAAGGTAAAAAAGTTAGTAAATATAGAGGACAGGGAAGATAATCATGGGTGTACCTAACAAACAAATTGGTTGGAGTCAAGAATCTAACTTGCTTTGGCAAATATCAAAGCAGTTAGACAAAGCTTCTTGTCAACTATGTACCATTTCTGGTACTAGTGGCACGTCTGGCACATCTGGATATGATGGTGATAGATTTAGAACTACCTCCACCACTGAGTTTACATTAGGTGTAACTACAACAATTGTCGTAGAACCTGGCCTAGCTTACACTCCTGCTCAAGATATTATTATAACTTACAATGTTGGTAACCACCAAACTTGTACAGTTGTAAGCTATGACATCAACACTGGTGTAATGGTGGTTGGTGGTCCTGTTACTGTTACAGGAAGTGGAACATATTCTTCATGGACTGTTAACCTAGATGGAGCAGCTGGTGGAGATGGATCTTCTGGTACTTCTGGAACATCAGGTACTAGGGGGACATCAGGAACATCTCCATTCAAAGGTGCTTATGTATCGGGAACAACTTATATGAATGGTGATATGGTTATAGATGGTTTATTTTCATACCAATCAACCATAAATAATAATACAAATGAACCATCTTCACTTAGTGGTTGGATTTTATTAAATGGCCTTGATGGTTCATCAGGAACTTCAGGTTCAGCTGGTACAAGCGGATCTTCAGGAACATCACCAACACTTCCAGGATCAGCAAATTATGGACTATTTGCTCAGACAGCAAACAGCACTATAATCACTAACACCACTACAGAAACTAGCTTGATCAATGGTGGTGTAGGAACTCTTACTGTTCCTGCTAATGGATTCTCTGTAGGAGATAGCTTTAGAGCTGTATTTGGTGGACTTCTAACTGCTACAAATAATCAAACAATAAGAGTTAGAGTAAAGTCAGGTTCTGTAATTTTTCTTGACAGTGGAGCTCAACCTATTACGAACATCACAAATAATGTGTTTAATTTGAATATAGATTTCACTATTAGACAACTAGGGGCTGCTGGTGTAGCATCAATTGTCACTCTAGGTGGATTCCATTATACTAAAACAGTGAATGGTGTAGTTGAAGGTTTTGCATTCAACACGGTCAATAGCACTACCTTTAATACAACAATTAGTAATACGTTAGATGTTACCCTTCAGTGGGGTGCAGCAAGTACAGGAAACAGTATATACAGTGATATTTTCATATTGAATAAAACTTATTAACAATGGGCATTCCAAATAAACAAATAGGATGGAGCCAGGAGAGCAATCTTCTTTGGCAAATCTCAAATCAGCTTGACCAGTTGATTAAGGTGACTGCTAGTTTAAGCACTAGTACCACCACAACCACTACTACAGCTGCTCCTTAATAGAGAAACCAAAAACCAATACAACTACATATGAAGGATCTTAGATTTATCTGCGTTCAGCCAGATGACACTTATTTTACATGGCAAGTGCATCTGTGGTTGGAAAGTCTTAAAGAGATAGGACACTCTGATAAGGCGATTGTTCTTATTTACATTCCAACAAATAGAGCAAAGAACACAAAATGGGAACAAATTATTGCTCTCTATCCAGAAGCAGAGTTTCATTTCTATCAAGATGAGGGTGAGCTAGATAAATATCTACCTATATACATCCCAATTCTAAGACCTTGGACACTGTGGAAGCACTTCAAGGCTAATCCAGAGTTGAGTAACAAAGCGATATTCTATTGCGATTCTGATGTGTTGTTCACAAAGAATTTCAATGTAGATGATTATACACAGGATGACATTTGCTATTTGTCAAACACAAATAGTTATATTAATGCAACCTACTTTGAAAGTAAAGAGAAAGATGTGCTTCCAAATAAGTTGGAAGAATACAAGACTAGAGATATTCTTGGAGAAGTGATGAGCCTGGTTGGTGTTGATAAGCAAGTGGCTTACGACAACAACGAACACTCAGGAGGAGCTCAATACTTCCTCAAAGATGTTGATGCTACATTCTGGAACAAGGTTATGAATGATTCTTTATTGATCAGAACCTACCTACAGAAAGTGAACAGAGACTTCTTTGAGAATGAGAATACAGGATTTCAAAGCTGGTGTGCAGATATGTGGGGAGTACTTTGGAATCTATGGTTTAGAGGACAAGAGACAAAAGTGATTAATGAAATGAACTTCTCTTGGGCTACTGATCCTATTGAAAGACTTGAAGAGAATACGTTATTTCACAATGCAGGCATTGTATCTACGCACAACGGAACATACCATTGCTTCTACAAAGGGAAATATCACAACGGAGGTGATCCAACACAAGATCCTCATCTAGATGCAATTCTAAACGATGAGCAATCTCAAAAATATTGCACGTGGTTCTATGCAAATAAAATTAAAGAACTGAAAAATAAATATAACCTTAACTATTAACCGTAAAAAATTATGGGAGCTTACAACAGAAAAGACTTGAAAGCGTACGTACGTTACGATGGTGGCGGACGTGTAGTAGCAGGTAGCTTGATCTTAAGAAGACAGAAGCCTAAAGTGGGTAATTGGGTAGAGGTTCCAGCATACGAATGCTGCGCTCCAACTACCACCACTACAACAACAGCTGCACCTACAACAACTACAACGACTACAGCTGCGCCAACAACTACAACAACTACTACATCCGCAGGATAATGGCAAAATCCTTATTTCCAGAGGAAATGATTAGCAAAGGCAATGGAGGAGGGATGACTCTCGAATCCATTGCTTCTAAGCTAACTCACTTCCACGAGCAACTACATTTGTTGCATTGGCAAACTACAAGTTACGCAGAGCATCAAGCTCTTGGTGGCTTGTATGATTATGTACATGACTTCAAAGATGGATTGATTGAGAAACTAATGGGCTATACAGGCAGAAGACCTACGTCCATGAAGATTGATCCAATCATGACTACATCTGCTGAAGCTGTGGTGAGCGAATTGATGGCATACGCTTCTTCTCTAAAGTCATACGCAGAGATTAATAGCTATCATGACATAGCAAATCTTGCAGATGCTTTGTCTGGAGAAGCTGCAAAAACAAAATATTTGCTAACTTTATCTTGATGGAGATAGTAAAAAAGTTCTTTCCAGAGATCATGCAGGATAACGACATGATCTACTTTGCAAGACTAGAGGGTATGATTGACTCTATCGATGAGCTTTCTGCCTTGCAAATAACAAAGAACCCACATTCCTATCAATTCAGACTTGCCCCTAGTCATCCTAAGTATATAGAAATGTTACTTGAGGAGATATTGAAGTTTCACAACATCTATAACATTAGATTGAATCTTTCAAAAAGTATCAAGACAACGGGCTCAATATCATTTGAAATCATTTTATAAACCAAAAAACAATTATGTCTTACGATCCAACACAAAAGTACGTCTGGTCTCCAGATGAGAAAATTGAACTAACTGGTCAGGAATTTGCAATCGTAGTTAATGCTGTAAGAAGCATTCTCAACCTTCCAGAAGCTCCTGCAATCATTCTTGCTGACAAAGCTAATTCAGCTCTTGATAATGTCATGGCAAAGAGTGTAGAAGAGGGTAAAATTAAACCAGCTCCAACACAGCTTAGTGTTAACAACGATGAAGAAGGAAATGATTAAACGAGCTGATGGCTCAGTTTCACAACGTGGGTTGTGGGATAACATTAGAGCAAATAAAGGCAGTGGGAAAAAACCCACTGCTGCTATGCTCAAACAAGAGAAGAAGATTAAATCCAAATCTAAAAAGAAATGAAAAAGAAAATGCAAGCTGGTGGAGTTGTTAAATCAGCTAAACGTGTAGGACCTGTTGATCCTGATGGTGCTTGGACTAAAGTGCAAGAAAGAAACTTGCCTCCAGTTAATGCAAAAACTAAAGTGAGCCTCGCTCCAGATAAAGAACTTGGTGCTACCAAGATGATGAAAAAAGGTGGTGAGGTAGAAAAAGCTAAAGGTGGTAAGTGGATTCAGAAGGCTATCAAAAAGCCAGGAGCTCTACGTGCACAACTTGGTGCTAAGAAGGGTGAACCAATCCCTGCTGGTAAACTTGCAGCTGCTGCTAAGAAGGGTGGTAAACTAGGTCAGAGAGCTCGTCTTGCTCAGACCCTAAAGAAGATGAATAAAAAGTAATGAATCAAATTAAAAACTTTGATATGGGTAAGTACATCCTTGTTATAGGCAAGGATGCCACTGACATATTTAAGTTTTACAATGTTGACAAAATGCATGGACTCAATCTCAAAGACGCTATAGCAGAAGAGATTGATAAGACTAAGGGTAATGGTGTGTATATCTATGGGTTGACAAATTATGATCCAGAAGATAAAAGGTTAATAGCTAAAGATCCTTATAAACCCTTCCTGTTTTTAAACATGGGCACATTTAAAAGATATAGTGCTGATGAACAGAAGACTGCAATAATGCATGAAACTATGCACATGGCTCTTCTTTTATACAAATGGGATGCAGAAAAAAAATCAGAAGAAATAATAACAATGGCTGAAGATGAAGCCAATGAGATTATTAGAAAATTGAAGTCTTTGAATTTAATAAAGAAAAAATGAAAACAACTCCTGTCCCAAATGGTCCTCTCATTAAAAAGAAAGGACTATTTAAGGGCTCTACACTAAAGAATGGTGGTAAGGTGAAGGTGAAAGCTGGTGGAGAAAACCATGTAGTTTATAAAGCTACAAAGAATGCAGGTGAAGCTAAGAAAGGTGATGTGATGGTGAACCATCCTACAATGGATAAAGGAAAATGGGACACTATTAATCTCACCAAGATAGGTAGAGCAAAGACAGTTAAGCAGGGTGTGGCTTCTACAAAGAAGTGGCACAAGGATAATCCTGATTATAAATACAAAGGAAAAAAGAAATAGACATGGCAAAGACAGCAGCTTGGACACGCTCTGAAGGGAAAGATCCCAAAGGTGGTCTTAATCGTAAAGGTGTTGCTTCGTATAGAAGAGCTAATCCTGGAAGTAAATTGAAGATGGCTGTTACAACAAAGCCATCTAAACTCGATCCAGACAGCAAACCTGCAAAGAGACGCAAGTCTTTCTGTGCTAGAATGTCTGGTGTTAAAGGGCCTATGAAAAAGCCCAATGGTAAGCCTACAAGAAAAGCCCTCTCATTGAGAAAGTGGAACTGCTAGCCATCATATTATATATCATTTTTTTAATTATGTGCTCTAAGCACGTGCGTTACAACATCAATTTTTTTAAAAAGTCCAACTACAAGAGACCAAAACTTTTTACATGGTCAACAACACACTCAACTAAAACTCAGCATGATATTTAAACTAGAAAAAATTCTAAGGAATGTTCATTCCCTAGAGTTAACAGGAGAGAAGTTAGCAATTCTATCAGACTTACATTGGGATAACCCAAGGTGTGATAGAGAAAAACTTAAGATTCATTTAGACTACTGTAAAGCAAACAATATCCCTATTCTGATCAACGGAGACCTATTCTGCCTCATGCAGGGCAGGGGGGACCGTAGAGGTAATAAATCAGACATTAGACCAGAGCACAACAATGCTAAGTATCTAGACTCTGTAATTGAGACAGCTGTAGAATGGTTTAGTCCATACGCACATTTGCTAACAGTGATTGGATATGGTAACCACGAAACCACGATAATTAAGTTTCAAGAAACAGATGTCCTACAGAGATTTGTTGACTTGTTAAACTACAAGAACAAAACAAATGTACAGACAGGTGGGTATGGAGGATGGTTGTCTATAAAAGTTAATTGCTTCACATCATACAACATTAAGCACTTGAAATACTTTCACGGAAGTGGTGGAGGAGGAATCGTAACGAAAGGTGCGATAAATCTTACAAGAGCCCTTGAAATGTATGAAAACATGGATATATTCGTGCTAGGTCACATTCACGAGAACTGGTGTAGAAATGATGTCAGAGATGTCTTGAAGTTCAACCGTGGTAAGCGTGTTTATGAACTAGAGCAGAGGGAAATACATCACTGTATTGCTGGCACATATAAAGAAGAATATGGTGACGGCTCACATGGATGGCATATTGAGCGTGGTGCTCCTCCAAAAGTTACAGGTGGTAGAATATTAATCTTCACACCAAAAAGAACTTACGAAGGAACAGCAAAGAATTACGATGTTTACATAGATTCAATTAAGTTTCCTCTATGAAAGCAATACTAGAGTTTGACCTACCTGAAGATACTAGAGACTTTCAGGCTTCTGTAAATGGAAGAAACTACCAAAGTGCTGTATGGGAATATGATCAGTGGCTACGTTCAGAGATGAAATATAAAGAATTATCTGATGAGACGTACAAAGCGTATGAAACTTGTAGAAAAGAATTAAGAAAAATACTTGAACAAGATAATATTCAAATTGAATAATGATGAAAGAGATGTTTGATGATGAGAGAATAAGAATTGCTATAGTGGCATTCCTCATAGGTGTCGTGTTGACATTTATCATCTACCCAAAGCCTGAGATAGAAGAGGTGTACAAGTTCAGAACTGTAACAGAATCAGACACGGTTCTCATTCAAGATATTGATACTGTCTACATCCCTAAAAAAGAAATAAAAACCAAAGTTGTTAGGGATACAATCCTAATTGACCACAAGCCCAAAATCAAGAGCTTCAGTACAACAACTCCTTTTGAATATGGCAACACCTACGTTAATGGAGAAGTGCTTGGAGAGGTGCTTAAAATGAATGTTACGAACGATTTCAAAATCCCTACAGTGACAAACACCATCACCAACACAGAGACCAAAACTATTATAAAGAAGAGCAAAGGATTATATCTAGGCGCAAGCATCAGTTCTCTGTTACAACCAGGCGCAACTGCATCCTATGTAGATGATAAATACATCTTCCAATACCAATACCAACCCATGACAAAAATTCACAGTTTGGGTGTAAGTAAAAAGTTATTCTAGTTAACTTATAAGTTAACAAGACTTTGAAATTTATTAATCTAAAAGTTACGAGGGTAAAAAGTTGTAAAATTTACCCTCGTAATTCGAATAACTTCCGTAATTGTCACGATTTTTTTACAGGAATTGTCAAGATAGACTCTTCAACATCTCAATCATCTTAGGATGAGGATAGATGTCAATCTTGTCTTTACGTACAGAGTTGTGTGTAAACACGCCTGCTTCTCCCCTCAATGCTCTAGGTGTGATATCCCAGATGTCTTCACAGTAATCTAATGGGATGTTGTATTTTTTCTTCCAAAGCAACAACAACTGTTTTACAGATTCTATTTGAGCATCCGTGTAATCATGAAAGTATTGAAAACCCTTGTATGGTTTGTCAAGTTTGATGATTCCCTTGTCCATCTCCTTACCAACATAGTTGTAAAACTTACCATTGTTCTCACGAAGATTGCCCCAGTTGCAGATCTCAATACCTATGCTGATCTTATCTAGTTGCTGATAAGGAATCTTACGACTACTGAATGTACTCTTCTGTAGTCCTAGGTGATATGCCCAAAACTTAGAGCTAAATCCCTGAACAATCTGTCCATCAATACAGCCTTTACCAATACCTGAGATGGATACACATGTGGCTACTCTCTCAGTGTTAGATGCCCACCATCCAAATGTTCCTACACCATTAGGACTTCCTGCTGTGTGGTGAAGATAGATTTGTTTCTTTGGAGTTTCCTCTGCTATGTATTGGCTAGAAGGGAAATCAACTTGTAGTATGTTCATGATTTTTTAATTGATAAGGTTAAAGATATTTTACATAAACTGCCAAATTGTAAATTCTACTTTACATTTGGCAACTTATAGCAAATAGTGCCAAAATATAGTCCAGTTTTTTGCACAACGAATTAACAGTTTTTTGCACAACAAACTGGACATTTTTGTCGCAAAAACTCACTAAATGTGCGACAAATTATTGAGCCTCCTCAAGGAATCGAACCCTGTTATTCTGAGTACAAATCAGACGCATCACCATTTATGCTTAGGAGGCTTTAGTTAATCTACATTATCACTCCAATACAAGCCATCTTTTTCATCAGCACGCATTATTGAAATCAACTCCTCTCTTTGTTTAATCTTTTCCCAATTATGAGAACCATCTAGTTCATCAAAACTTTGCTCACGGCTTGCATGAATTTTTAACAAAACTAGATAGCCAATGAGGTCATTTACAACATCTTCATCATCCTTGTCTAGAGAACCATTCTTGATTCTTTTGAGCTTGTCATCAATGCGAACCAGTAGTCCTTCTTTTGCGGACAACTGACTAAACACACCTAGCGGTTCTAGTGCTGAGTTGCCATACTTTGCGTTTTTAGCAACTAAAAGATCTTCAATTCCTTGAAGAATATCATGAACTTGTTCATGAAATTTGTTATCAAACATATTTATTGGTTTTCAATTTCTATAAAGTCTTTCCATTTCAAGACATCCTTTTCTGCAACATTGCCCCATCTCCCAGAGTGATACCTCATGGAGTTGATGTTTTCAACAGTGTATACAGATCCTACGACAGGTTTTATTTTCCAATCATATAGGCTAGGATTCCCCTGAAATTTGAACTTCTTCATAGTGCGACTTGAAGCTTTGGAATTTTCGATCATTAAAATAGTCACTAGTTCTGAACTTGGTCCTCCCCTTCTTAACTAATAGACCATCTTCAAATAGCACGTAGAATTCATTCTCAATCAGAGCTTCATTGATTTCGACATACTCTTTCCACCATTCAGCAGGCTTCTTATTCTCATCAATTACCTTTGTTACATTGTGCACTCCAAAAGGGTTTAGGACAACAGTGGGTTCCATATATTTATTGTGTTTTAAATTTCCAAAGAATATACAAAGTATTTTCAAATTTGTTTTTAAATTTACTAAACATTAGTCGTCAACCAAAACATTTATACATTATGAAAAAAATTGCAAAAGCTAAAGCTGGTACAAGCCTAGGCATGAAATCAGTGAAAGCTGGATATGACAACAACCCAGCAATCACAAGAGCTGATATTATTTCAGCTGCTAAGAATAAAGCTAAGAATGGTGCTAAGGTTGCAGCTAAAAAACCAATTAAAAAAGCTCAGAATGGATTGAAAGCAATGACTCTTCCTCAAGTCACTAAACAAGCTAAAAGCCTAAGACCAATGGAAATTGCACTTGGTGACGATAGAAAGATGTCCATTGATACAGTTGGTTACAAATCACCAGCTACAATGCGTAATGAAACATTTAACTACAGTGTCTCAGATAAGAGTGGAAAAAATATTAGACAAGGTAAATTGCAAAGTGGCCCAGGTGAATCTAGAGTAGATATTGTAAGTAGAATGGCAAAAGACTTAGAAAGTGGTAAAATGAAGAGGCCAACTTTCAAAAGTGGTGGAAAAATGACTGCTAAGAAAACAGTTGCTAAGAAAGGTGCATCTGTAAAGAAGGCTGTTGGTAAATGTAAAATGGGTTGCTAATATGAAAAAGGCACAGAGAGGGGTTACTCAAACAAAGAGATTTGCCTCTAAGAGAAGTAGTAGTTATCCAGTTGAAGAAAAGGTTGAGTATGACACAACTGGATATTCTTCTGGTAAAACAATGTTTCCTGCCAAGTTTACTAAGACATATTCTTCAGGCAAAACAGAAACAAATACAGGAAGTGGTGATAGAGCTTCTGTAGATAAGGCTATTAAAGAGCCCGTTAAATATGAGGGCACTAAAACTCAGTATACTAAACTTCCAGCTAAAGGAAGTGATATTAGAAAGTATATGAATACAAGGCCAGCTGCTCCACTAAAAGGCCCTTTAAAAGAATCCAGTAGTTCTAAACCAACTCAACCTAAGAAAAAGTCTGATGGGTATGATGATTACATGAAGACTACTAGAGGAGAATCTTTCAAAGTTTCAGATGCTACTAAGAAATCTTCAACTCCTAAGAAATCTGTTAAGAGAAAGAAGGATGAGGGAATTAAAGTTCCTGAAAGAAAGATGCCAGAATTAAAAGTGGCTGCTCCTCTTGACAAAACTCTTAGAACTGGTCCAGAGAAAAGAAAGTTTTCTAAGGGTGAGATTAAGATCATGGAGATCATGCAGAAGGGTAAGAAGAAAGATGGCACAATGAAAGAAGGTGCTCAGCGAAAAATCCAAGCTGTACGTACAAAAGAACGTCTTGCTACACAGAAGATTAGAAATAAAGCTGAGAGAGCTGAGAAACGATACGAAGTAAAGTCAGCAAAAGCTAAAGTTAAGGCTGTAAGAAAATCATTCAGAAAATGAAATCTGGAAAACCAAAGAGGGCACCAAAGGTTCCCAATCCTAGACCAAATGCTAACTATATGAAAGAGTATAGTAACAATGATGTTAGGAGTAAGAAACAACAGGGAAATGCTCAATGGCCCATGTCAAAGAAAAAGCTATCAAAATGAAGAAAGCCTCCAACTAGGAGGCTTTTTCAATTATTGTCAATCCATTATTGTTTGTGAATCTTTCTTTCAACGTCCATTGAGGATTGAGTTGTAAGAACTCTTCAATAGCTGGCCATATTCCTTTCTCTGGATTTCCTGAATAAGATTCCCCAACAGTTTCAAAACTTGTTGTGTCATGGAAGATGATGTACTTATTCACCTTCTTAGCATGTAGCTCAAGTTCTTTCTTGAGTTGTGTATAGTTGTGAAGAGTGTCTATGAACAATAGATCTGTAGGGTCAATCTCAATCTCTAGAGTGTTCCCAATGGCAAAGTGGAAGTCTGTGTCTTCCTTAACTAAATCTTTTACAGGCTCCCAGTGACACATGTGTATGTCATAGGAGATCATCTTCTTTGGTTTACCCATAAGAAGAGCGTACGTTGACACAATGTATCTAACTCCCATCTCAGTGATATGCTCACATTCACTAGCGTAGCTTGCTAAAGTGGGTAGGTGTTCATTGATATCTGAAGGAGTGTTATACAATCTCTCATATATCTGATTAAGGCTTTCTGACATTTTATAAATTGTAAAGAGTTTTTAATCTTGATCCCCACACTGAGATTCCACTAGAATGTTTTAGATAGTATTTCCATTCATCAGTTATATTGTTCTCAATATACCAAGGGACATGTTTAATTGTGTATGGTTCAAATAATCTCACTGCTTGATACTGAAATGCTGTTCTTGCACGATATAATGCAAACGTGGTGTCTACCTCAGCCACCCAGCCAAACTGACAACTGTTCGTCCAAAACTTAGACTCATGTTGCTTTGCCTGGTTAGCAATAACATTATCAGGAAGGTCATCAATTTTTAATGAGAATCCCACCTTGTTATGCCCACTGTTGTCTAAACAATATAACATCTTGTCTAGCCAGTCATCAGGCACATCATCATACGTGCAATCTGCATCTGTAACAATGTAGTGGTATCTGTTCAATTCAGCAAGTCCCCAAGCACTATAAGGACCACCATTTGAATTATTGTAAATTACGTTCTGTGTTTTGTAATATTCTAGAAGAGGAGGATAGGTTGATTGTTGATCAAAAATGATAACCTCCACCCTAGGATCTTTTGATAGAAAGTCTACGGTGTTCTTTAAAGTTGTTACAAGATTACGATTAACTATTACTGCTTTTATTTTCTGTAACATGATCCTCAAGTTGTTTTTGGTAATCAAGTTTCCAATGAGGATTCAAAGTTACATCCCCTGTAGGAATCAGTCCTCTTGTTCTGAGAATTTCTACATGATTTGAATGTCTCTCAATTACATTGGCTCTATCACTAGTGTCTGTACCCATACCACTCATGTGATAACCTCTTCCTCCCCACATATAGAACCAGCTAGCATCTTTTTTGGGCATCTCAGCAAACTTTCTACCACCATAATGAGCAAGAGCATTTATGAATGTCATATCGTATCCAGCGTTTTCTACAGGATGACCACCAATAGCCTGCCATGCAGACTTCCTGAACACAATACCAGAGTTACCTATCCATCCAACATTTGTAATAGCTGAGTTGTTGTAATATACACCTGTGGCCCAGTGAAGAATATTTACATCATCTGTAAATTGTTCTGCAACATTCTTTAAGTGCCACGGTAAAGCAACATCATCATCGTCCCATTGACAAATGATTTCTCCTTTGCACAATCCTGTAGCAAAGTTTTCTTTATCCCCTATAGTTTTGAATGTCTCATCAAGATTGTAAATCCTCACTTGAGAATGATCAAATACAAGCTTCTGTAGAGGATAGTCATTGACAATCACTAGTTCCTTTTCAGGATAGTCCTGAATGAGAAAAGAGTGGAGAGACTCTTCGAGAAACTCCACTCTTCCATAAGTGATCATCTTACAAGAGATCATTGGGTAATTCATAGGTCAACAATGTTGAGTAGTTTAACAAACCTCTCTGAATCTGCTGGTGTCAAATAGATTTCAGTTTGGTAGGTGTTGCGCTCACGTTTAAATCCTCTGGTTTGTCCATTCTTTGGATTTACATCAGGCACTTCTATAGAACGTTCGTGGATGTCATCTAGCAACACTAAACGATTTTCATTCTCCACAATAATAGTTCTAATGACTTTCTCAATGTTGAAACTGTCTAGGTACTCTTTGAATTCAAGGGGATCAGTTCCTTGAATTGGTTCTTTCCGTGTGTAAAAGAATTGGTTCATGTTTGTAAAATTGGTTTTAGAATTTTTTAATTATAATCTCTACACTGTCTGGAGACTGTGCGTAGTATTCACCTACGTGCTTTGTTGCCTTAAAGATAACTTCTTTCTCATCATTGGCAAGCACATATTTTGGCTCAATTAGTAATTCAGAGTCTGTGTAAACTTTAATTCCTTCTTCGTTGAAGTCATATTTGTGATATATGGCTGCATATTGATATAATTGTTTCATGGTATATTGTATTTTGTTTTTAGATATTCACGTCTCTTGTTCACTTCTTCATAACGATAGATGTCGTTCTCAACGTTGGTGTGCTCGTCCAGTGTTAGGAGAATGATATTCTCTTCATCTAACATTGCGTCCTTATACTTCTCCTTTGGAAGGATATGGTGAAAGAATATTGACAGAGGTTCTGTACCTAGTCTCTCACCACTAATCTCAGACTTGTGTAGTCTTTGCTTCCAAATCCTAAGAAACATCTCACGCATAGAGGATTTCTCCTCTATGATGAGCTTGTTTGAATAGTTAGTTGTTATTCTTGCTAGCATTGGTTTTCTTGGCTTGTGTCTAAAGCAATACTCTCCTTCACAGGGTTTATCGCATGTCTTACACTTTTGCTTAGGCATCTTTTACAAATTGACCATTCACCATCTTTCCTGTACGCTTAGTGATTACATTGTAAGCACCCTCTAGACATTCTAGTAGAGACATGTTCTGCATCTTAGCCTGGATGATAATAGTGACGAGGATGTCACCAAGAGCATCTGCTATTTCATCTCTAGTTTCTCCACCAAGATAGTCTCCTTCTATGGCATCTATCAGCTCTTGACACTCTTCCATTGTCTTCTTAGATTGTGCAAGAGGTGTCCCATTCTTAAGAATGCCTTTGTTGTCTGCCCATTCAATCACTAGGGCTTCTAATTGATTATAATCCATCATCTTCAGGAACTAGTTCTATATTTTTAATACGATTAATAATTGTTTGCTTGATGTCTTCTTCTAGCTCTGGATTGTCTTCTAATAGCTTTTGGAATCCATCATATTGATACTTTTCTTCTTTGTATGTAACTGTAGAGCCATACTTTCTAAGAACTCCATACTCACTACCAAGTTCCATCAACTCTGCGAACTTGTCGATACCCTGACCATAGACAATATCAAAGCTTGTCATTCGATATGGAGGAGACATCTTGTTCTTTACAGCCTTCACTTTAGTGATGTTACCATAAGTCACGTCTCCCTCTTTTGCTAATGATCTACTCACCTCGATTCTACAATCTGAATAAAACTTCAATGCATGACCACCCTGAGTTGTTGTTGGGTTACCAAACATAACACCAATCTTCTCACGATACTGAGAGATAACAATCACACAGACATTGTGTGTAGATAGAGCAGTCTTTAGCTTTGGGTATGCATTACTGTTCAACACAGCCTTCTTACCAATTGAGCTATCACCTACATCACCATCTAGCACCTTCTTAGGAATCAGTGAACTATCGCTGTCGATGATTACAAGATCTAGTTCTCCAGTGTTGATTAAGTCCATTGCAATTTGAAAACCCTCCTCACCGCAGCTTGGTTGAGCAATCAACATGTCATCAGTGTTTACACCTAGAGCTTCGAAATAGATTTTGTCAACAGCATGCTCGCCATCGATGTACAACACTCTACCACCCTTTACTTGACATTCTGCTACAGTGTGGCCACAGATGGTTGATTTACCTGTACCCTCCCATCCCATGAGCTCATAAAGTTTCCCTTTAACGAAACCTCCTACACCTAGAGTGATGTGATCAAACCCAACAGAACCTGTGCTAATGAGGTCATAGGAGTTTTGATTCTTAGAATTCAGTGTAAGAACGCTACCTACACCATACGCTTTGTTCAGCTTGTCCAGAGCTGCTTGGAACTTGCTTTGTTCCTCTTGGTTTTCTTTTTTCTTTGCCATTATTGAATTGAATTTAGATGTAACGAATTTAATTAATTTTTTTAACTTTTTCAATTAAAAAACCCCACAACAAAGTCGTGGGGCTTTCTCAATCAAAACACACTAACATTAACTAATCAAACTTCCAAGCATAGGAGTGTAGTCTGTACGAACCAACATTCCCATACTGAGCCCTATATGGCTCACTAATCTTTAGTGGTTCTAATAGTTCCACTGGTGTGTACACACTCTTGCCAGGGAACGATCCACATGTAACTGTTATGCTTTTGCCCTCATCTATCGCAGTCTTGACAAGGTAGTCTCTAATATCAATGTTTCCTCTGAAATCTTTTTTACAATGAATTTTAATTGTTTCCATTCTCTTTTGTTATTTGTAATGTAGCGTTTACATAAATTCTGATTTGATCTGACATGTAATGTCTGACATGCCCTCCATCACAGAGAACAACACACCATATATCATTTTCAAATGCTCCACCATCTCTTACATAGAGAGCATACCCATCCTTGTTATTTTCTACAACAACAGGGATGGGATTTGCAAACTCATGTATCAATTTAGTAACTCAAAAGCCCTTTCTACAGCAGCCTTCTCACAAGGTATTCTTTCTTCAAAGAATGTTCCTGGTGTCTTCCCATTTATCTTGTAATAAAATAAATCAGGATTGATGTCTGTGTCTCTTAATATCTCAATGACAATCTTGTTATCATCAAAGAGATCGAAGAAGTTTCTAGGACTTTGGTCAAGCATGATTGCTAGAGTGATGTCAGACACTCCTCTAGACAACATTTGATTCTTGAAATCCTCTGGAGCGTTGTCTTGCTCAAAGCTTTCAATCATTTTTCTTACAAACCAATCTCTAGCAGTTTCTGTAGCTAGTGGATAATCATTTAGTATTTCAATTGCTAACTTCGACATGTTGTTTTATATTTTTGATATTTAACGTTTCTCTTTCTTCGTGGAATCCTTCCCAAACCTCCTGGTCACTAGAGAATTTGATACCCAATTTATCTTCCCAAAAGTTGATTAGATCCTGAGTTCTATTAAAGATTCTGTATTGCAAAGAGATCTCATCCCTATGCTTTCCATTCTTCATGATCTTCACAACCTTTGGGAATAAATTTTGAAAGTCTTTACTGGTTTTGGAATACAATCCTTGTCTAACAAGTTGATAGTCCTTGTTAAAATTCTCATCTAGTTTGTACACCACCACCACATAACCACCTTCGTAATCATAATCTTCTACAATGTTATTAGTTCTTTCATATTCGCTGTCTATGAAATCCCTAAACAAATCCATATCCTGGGGCTTGAAAAGCAAATACACGCAATTGTCATAAATACAATCATGGCTTACATCTTTAATGAAAGCATTAATGAATCCCACCTTTTCTAGTCTTTCAATGCCTATACCAAGTGGTTTTACCATAAATAGCGTAGTGATGCTTCTCGTTAACTTCATTATCCTTTAATGTTTACAAGTCCCCCATTTTCAAAGTTTGTTCTCGATATGTTCCAGACACCATTGTAAAGTGCCCAATCAAGATCCTCAATCAATTCTTTCACGCCTGGATATCTCCTACTTTTGTGTTCGAATCCAACATAACAATCGTTGATGTCTTCTTCTGTAAGCGTGTAGATGAGTGGGTTGTAGTAGTTAGTGCTATCGCAGACAATGAATGCTGGATGCTTTGCAGAATACCCAAACCACTTTGACTTTGGATCAGTGACTAGATGAACAGTTGCTCGATAGTAAAGATATGCTTGAATATACGCACGTCTGTACAAATAATATTCATCATAGAAGTTTTCTACACTCCATGTACATTTCAAGTCATACACTTGTACTGTCTGAGCATCGTGATCAATAATCAGCTTATCAAACATACTCTTGAATGTGTGGCCATCTACAACATAAGAGTCTATCTGGTACTGATTCAAGATGGTGTATCTAGTGTTACTGACCAAGTTTACAAGATCTCTGGTGACAATGTTGTTTCTCAATTCTGTCACAATTTTCTCAGCATTTGTGACATCATTACTATTAATCACTGTTAGATTCTGTGACCTCACCTTTCTGATCTCGTTGTAATACACCTCAGCGTCAGTGCCTACAAACTTACTAATTACCTGTTCAATCTTAATCTTGAACCCACTTTCTAGATAAGCATCCTTGGTTAGTTCATCAAATGGTCTAGTCACAACACCAAATGCATCTGTTGCTTGCTTTGTCACTCTGTAAAGAGCTTCCACAAAGTCTAACATCAGTCCTGTTGGTGTGCTTGCACAAGCAGACATGTAGAACCTGTTATCAAACTGCTCAGGTTCTAGAAGCAACGTCTCAACAAGCCTGCCAATAGTTGCAGCCTGGTTTTCTTTGTCTTCAACATTCTCTCCTAGCACATACTTCTTGTGATACTTCTTTCTGTCCATTGAAAACTCTTTCAATGAAGATGAGCTATCTGTCTGAATAGCTCTGTAATTAGCTTCTGTTTTACTTTGTCCCTGTATCATTTAGTGTTTGTTTGAATGCGTTAATAATTAATGGATGCATAGCCCTCACTTCTCTGGGCACTCTCTGGAAGAACCACCTCACTTCTAGCTCATACTCATTTCCATTCAGGTCCACTCCCTGTGGATATATAAGCCAGAACCTATGTATTTCTTCATCATGCTCTATATATCCCTCGTGCCATATCTCTGTGAACGATGGTTGCTTGTTGATTGATATCATAAAATAACAATTTTAGTTAGTAATTGCAAATAAAAAAACCTCCCCTCATTGAGGGAAGGCTTTATCAAGTTTAACCCAAATCTATAAATCATTTACTCAATTCTTTTATGTCACTAATTGTCTTAATATCGTGACAATCTTTGCATAGCACTTGCAAATTATCCACTTCACAAAACAATTTTTCAACAAATTCTGGAAGATCCTTCGCTCTCTGAAGACTTCCAGCTGGAATAATGTGGTCAACATTTATAGATGTTGCAGGAAACCATCCTTTACAGGAGTTGCATTGGTATTCATACTTCTGTCTTTTGTTTGGTCCATGATAGCTACGTTTAGCATTCTCTTTGCAGAGTGTAATAGGCTTCCACCATCTAGACTTTTGTCTCAAAGCACTTCGTATGAATGACCAGAAGCCACTCTCTGTCATTGTTCCAGCATTTCTAGGTTTAACTTTTACACTAGTTCTCTTTTTGACTGGTTTTTTCTTCATCTTTTTAATCCTTTTCCACCAAACTCATGTGAGTTTGTTGGCTAATATAATAGTATTTTCTCAACTATTACATTAAGAAGAAATTACACAACTTGTTTAACTCTACTCCCAAGCTGATCTTTCATCTTCTTTAGAGAGCTAACAATGCTTCCAATTTCATTAGATGAAATAGAAGGAAGATTGAATTCATACTTCTTAACCTCTTGAGCAAATGCTTTCTCAGCTCTTTCAGATAGAGATTCTAGTTCATTCTCTACATAGAACTCATCCAGGTCAATAGTTGAGAAATCTAAGTCGTGAAGAATTCTTGTTGCATCCTCTCTAGGAACAGTGGAGATTGGTAAATACTCATAACATCTACCTTTGTGCTGACCAATACCAACAACCTTCATTGGGTTGATGAGCATTAATACAGACTGATCACCACATCCTACATAGTGAATTTGATCAGCAGTGAAGTGAAGACCAGCAGCAGCACAATCCTGTGTAGACCAGTTACACTGATCCATAGGCATACTAACCACTTGACCAATACGAATATCAAATGTTTTGGTCCAATCATCTGTGAATCTGTTCTCTGCTCTGTTTGGAAGATCTAGATAAAGGTCTGTTAAAACACCTAGGTCTGTACCTTCATAGTTTTTACGATTTTGACTAATCATACCAGTCTCATCGCAATCCCAGCAGCAGCCCCATGATTCATCCTCATCATCCCATACATCTCCTGTACCACCACAAGAATGACATCTCTCTTCCTGATTAGTGAACATCTTATCATAATGCATGAATGTATAACTTCCATCAGGACGAAGAATCACATGATAGTCATTAGGACTTTTCTTCCATACAGCCTTGATGTTTGTGTAGGTTTCGCTAACAAATCTAACAAGTTCGTTTGATCCATGTAGGGTGACAACATTGCGTAGAGCCACGAAGAATCCCTGCTTAGTTATTCTAAAACTGTTCTCCACTAGGAATCTATACAACTCATCAGCCACTTCAGCACGAGGATTCAAGCAGCACCACATGAAGAATCTCTTCAGTGACAAATACTCTTCATCCTGGTAAACATCATCATGCACTTCATCCCCTGTTCTGTAAAGAGAGATTACATCAATGAACTTTTCTACAAGAAGCTCAGGAATAGTTCTGTTAATACCTTTCAGTCTTACAGTTCCGTTTTCAACATCAAAGTCTTGCATCGATCCTAACACACTTAGGTTGTTAGAGATGTTCTCATAAACTTTCTGTTGTCTCACTTCATTCAACATACTTTCACTAGCGAGCTTGGCCTTGAACAAAACAATGATCTCTGCTTCACTTCTAGCATTCTTTACGTTATCAAAGTCATCAATAGTTGATGACGGTTTGGATAGCACTTCTCCATCTTTCAAAACAACTGTGAGCACATCGTTCACAAGTTTAAGTTTCTCATACGGTTTTTCAGAAGTTTCTAGCTCTCTTCTCAGTAAGCTATTCTTTAGTGCTTGTTCTTCAATCTTTAGATTATCAAGCATTCTTTTTGCGTTGGACTTGAACCAATCGAGTGTGAAAATTGACATAGTTTTTGCTTTTAATTATTTGGTTTTAAATGAAAAAGGGAGGATCAAATCCTCCCTTAATTTACTGATTTTCAAGTGATTCTAATAATTCTTCCTCTACTTTTTCTTCAAGTTTTGGTTTAGAATAGTGTTCCAGATTAACTCTCATTTTGTGATATTTCATTAGGTCCACTATAATTCTAACTTGATCTGTTGTACCATCACCATAGTAACTAGATCCTCTAATCATAGAGAATATAGTGTTCAGGAAATACAAGTTATCAAGAATAGTCTTAATACTTAGATATTCTGAATAAATGGAATGATCAAACAAGTTGTTCTGCTTAGCTACTTCAAGCATGGCATCATATACATATTTGCTACTAGAAACGTAGTTTTTGTGTTTATAAGTATCCAATGCGTCTAGTCTATCAGCTAATTCTTTAGACACCTGTCTAAGAATGTTTGTCCTACCAAACAAGTAGGAATTCTGTAGGCATAGTTCGTTGATCAAATATGCTGTGACAATACGTCTAAATGGTTTGTTATCACCTTCCATAAATTTTGAATAAGACATTACATTTTTAAACTCTAGCTCTTCTAGCACTTTCATTTCTCTTGCTGATAGTGTAATCACTTGAAGCTTTTGCTTTCCATGTGAAACAGCATATACGTGATCAAGCTTTGGAGCATCATCATGGCTACCATAAACTACTAGAGTTCCCATTTTGGGAATGTCTTTCAATCTCCATGTATCTGTAACAAACTTGCATTCTTTACCCTCAACATATCTTTCTAGAGGAGCAGCCTTTTTAACGATGATGTCACCATCCATCTTCTCACGTCTAGTTGCAGCCACTCTACTAGAGCTCTGTCTTCTAGTCTGAAGAAAACTATCTGGAACAACTATAGCATCCAAATCAAGAAATCCAGAAGTGATACTATCGATGATTTTCTGAAACTCTACAATAGCCTCTCTCCAATACTTTCTATCAATAGCTCTGAGATTAAGAATCTTGTAGTAGTTGTCATAGGCACCCATGTTACCAGCCTTTGGAAACAACTTGAAAGACGTGCTTTTTCTGATGAAATAATACGTGCGACCCCAGTTAGTTGGTAGAGCTGTTCTCAAATAAGCTTTCTTAGTTTCTGATAACTTTGATGAATACAAATAAGCATTTTTATTATCGTCCAAATTAATGCTCATTAGATGTACATCAGAATCCCAGCTACCTTTTGATTCTCTAAACTTACCCCTGTTGAAAGTTTGTGTCACCTTATACTCTTTTAGTATATAGTCGTCATTCTTTACAAGCTTCTCAAGATCTAGATGTTTAACACCTTCCATTTGAGGCTTGTTGATTACGATATTACTAAATACAGAAAGATAACCAACATTCAACTTCACACCTGGAATAACCTCAACAGTTCTTTTAGAAGAGTCATAATACTCCTTTACTTGCTGAAAAGTTTTACAAGCAGTCATCTGATCATTATACTTGTTCACAAAGAAGTCTGACATCTCTGCAAGCCTATCCATAATCATCTGCTTAGCTTCTTGCGTATATCTGATTGCTTCTCTGTTTGGTGTAGGGAATATCCCATCTGTCAAACTGAACCTCAACGCTACAGGAAACTCTAGCTTAGGAATTTCTAGCTTACTAAAGTCTATTGGATAGTAGACATTGTCCAAGCAGATGTGAAGATATTCATCACTTGCTAGCTGAGAATACTGAAATTGTTCACCACGATAGATTGTAAAATTATTATCAATCACATGACTACCTACATTAGCATCAAAATATACATCTTCGAAGTATGCAAGTTGCTCTTTCATCTTTCTGAAGAACTGTTCTCTATCACTCCATTTCACTGGAACAATCACCTTAACACCATCTCTTTCAGCTGTAGGTCTTTCATACAGACGATCGATAGTATTTGTGTCTTCACCTTCGTACATCATATACTTACGCTCTATCCCATCTTTTCGACAGATGAAATAGAAACTAGATGAATAAGCAAGAGGGGCCTTGAAGCCAAGACCCATCATGCCCAATTCTGTATTAGAGTTACGCTTTGTACTCTTACCATACTTACTAATGATGTTCTTTACATCATCATCATTCAGACCAACACCAAAATCCTCTACAGAGAATTCATAGTTTTGGCTGTTGTTCATTCTGAGACTGACAACAATTGGATCTTTCACTCCAGCTCGTCTGTGGCTATCTAGTGCATTACTAGCGCACTCTCTGATAGTTGAGCCTATTGAATCTGAATAAAGATTCTTACTTAACATCTGCATCAAAATCTGAGCAGAATCCAAGTCTAGTGACATTCCAATTGAGTCGTTCATTTCGTCACCATCAGTGACAATCATTGCTTCTTTTTGCTTTTCTAATATCATTACTTTAAAATTTAAAATTATTACCCAATCACTTTAAGTACAGGATTACAAATTCGTATATACTTGGTTACATTGAACTCGTCAATACTAAACTGTTGCTGTCCGTATGTACGATTCTGTGGATTATGCCCAGGAATTGGTTTATATTCCACGTTTACTAGACATCTAGTTGTCTTATAATAATGATATTGAATACCACCATAAGTTCTAGTAGTTTTAGTAGGCCTCTTTACAATCTTTGCTGTTCTCATTTCAGTTAGAGAAGGATAGATGATTACATCTCCTGGCTCTAGGTCTTCTGGATTAATTAGTTCTGTTAACATGTGTGTTTATTTAAAATGGTAAATCTTCATCCAACCAATAGATTGGTGTTTTCTTTTCATCTTGTAATATTCTATTCACCTTAGTGAATACACCTTCTGAATCCCATTCAGAGTTCTTGTAAGAAGCACTGGCTGGGTGACTCAGCTCAAAACTCCATGTCAAAGGGCCCATAAATCTTTTGAACTTACTTGCCTCTTTACCAAGGAATACCACTGGCACTCTGCTATTAGCAATTGGTCCCTCAAATACATGTTTGATAAACGGTTCCCAGATTTTCAAATGAGAACCAGCTTTATTAATCTCTGTAGTGAGAGCTGCGTTAAACATAAGCACTCCTTGATCTGCTAAATACATTACATTAGGATTCTTCTTGTATTTCAGATTTAGTCCTTTGTAACAATCTTTCTCTACAGCATTGTAAAACTGTTCTAGAGATGGTTGCAACTTACCTGTAGTAGAACACCCCATCAACAAACCATCTGCTACTGGTACACCGTTGAACTGTGTGTGATAGGGACACATACCTAGTAGAACTACCTTCATCTTATCTAACGGTGTTTCTTTAAAACATCGATAGGTATCAGAAGAAAGAGGGGCAATTTTCTTACCCCTCCTAGATTCTGCTTTTAGATATGCGTAGATTTCATCACACTGCTTACTTTCTATGAATGGACGAATTGATTCATGCCAGCTCTCATGAAAGTAGTCTTTGAATTTATCCCACAACATCTGCTTCTTGTAATTGGTCAAAGATTGTCAACTGTCTCCTAGTTGGAGACGCTTCAAATCCTATATTAATTGATTTACTCTTTAGTTCACCAGTGGCTGTCACGAAGAAATCATGAGCATCAATGTGATTACCCATCCATAGTGTTGGATGTACATCCTTCATAGCATACGTAGTGTACTGATACAACTCCCACAAACTCTGAGGAGCACCATAATCATGTGTTGGTTTACTCAACTCACGCTTGATGATGTTTAGCTGTGTAGACTCAATGAATTCTTTCTCAAGAATCATTCTTCCTACAAGTTCAGCTGTTACACGAGCATCAATCTGTACATGCTTCATGAGCTCACGATCATCCTGCATCTTTCTGAATCCATCACCAGCAGACTTAATGTATTCTACAATAGCAGCTGGTGTAAACTCTTGCACATCTCCTTGATGCTTCTTCTTAAATGCACCATAGTCACCACTCACCATACCATTCTGGCAAATAAAGATTTGTGTACCAATAGCAAACTTCAAGCTCAAGCTCTTGTCATAGCTGTTCTGCCAGCCAATCTGTAGCTGCATTTCTTTATCAGCTACGTTGCTGATAGTAAACTTGCCATTGGCAATATTACCTTCCCTTGCAGCTGAGTAGGTTTCTGTATCAAGCTTAAATCCTGCTTGATGAATGCTCTCCAGGGTGAGGTCAATTAGTTGACCGTGCGAAACAGGCTTGTATGTTCTTGTTTCTTTTGGAAGTTCCGTACCTGTGAGAAAATACTTTGTTGTTGAATAAGTTTTGTTTGACATTTTAATTACAGTTTTCTTTGATTAATTCTTCTACGTCTGACATGCATAGGCTTATTTCATGAGTTGCTGATGACCCATCTTCAATCTCCATCACAGCAAGATCATAAAGATCCATGATGTCGTGTTTTAACTTTGGACAGTGTGATGCTTTTTCTCTGCACCATCTTCTTAATTCTAATAGTCTTTCTTCTGTGTTCATGGTATTATAAATTGTTGTTTTAAATAGTGTTCGATAATTTGTAGTCCATACTTCTTTGCCAAGTCTGCCCAGTCTTTGATACCTTCTTGTAGATAATACCTTGGTACATTACAATAGTCAAAGTTGAACATCTCTGTTACCATCTTAGAGTTCTTCACACCAGCCACATCGCTGTCAAAAGAAAGAATCTGTTTGCTTGAGTAGTGTTTTAGATAATCTACATTCTCTTGAGAGAAGCAAGCAACACCTTCATTCTGAACAGCGCATGTGTGTGGATAGATTTTTCTCATCACCATATAGTCCTTCTTGCTCTTGTTAATGAAAGCAGGTTGGTCTGGTTCAAGATTATCTTTCCCATCCATTGTAGTGATTGGTGTGTTGTTAGGAAACCATTTGAAGTCTTTATTGAAAGGTCTGTAGATCTTCCAATGACCATCATAGAAATAACCAAACCTCAACTCAGTTTCTTTGAGGTGGATTATTTTTCTATTCAGATACAGCTTCTTGATCGAGTAGATATTGTTTTCCTTCAGATCTTCCACATCTTGATAGTATTCATTCCAATACGCAAGCTCTTCGTTTGTTAACTTTCTAGTTATCACTTGTATGTGTGAATACTTCTTTTCCAATTTCTCAGGCTGTTCGTATTTAGATACTATCTCTGTGTGGTCAGGTAAATCTTCCCTCTTGTTATTCTTTATTCCTAGGTTAAAGTCTCTATCAATCATCTCAAAACACTCTGTAAGGCTAACATTGAATAATTGCATAACAAAGTTGAAGCAATTACCTCTGTAGTGAGGATCTGAGTGATCTATGTAAAAGAGTTTATTGTCTTTGGAATAAATAGCAAATGAGGGACGAGATTCGTTTCTGAATGGAGAATATGTGGCTCTGTTTATTTCCCATTTCTTGTTTGGCATATACCACCTAAATATATCATACTCAGATATTTTAGATAGTATCGTTGAAATGTTCAAAGGTTCTGTCTTTCTCTTTTTTTCTCCAGTAATCATTGATATTGAACGTATTGTTTCACCTCGTTTATTCTAGATCCCATAACAGTGTTGATCTTACTTTTCAGTTCAAATCGTCTGTCGTTAAGGAAATAGACACTTCTGGCTTTCGCAATAAATTCTTCGTCAAATTGTTTATCAGCTTCCATCTTTCTCAGGACATCTTCTACATCCCAGAGATTCTTGTTAACCATTAGGAGAAGATCATAGAGCTCTTCCACATCTTTGTTTTCTAAAAAAGGATTGGCTACATCCATTAGTTCTTGTAGCTCATCCTTTACCATTGCTAGCTTCTCTGTGTCTGTGATCATGACACGTTTAATGTTGAGGATGCTCACTTTATCAAGTAGCTCCCCAATGCTTCCAGGTATCCAAATTACTTTTGCCATAGTGTGTAAATAAAAAAGGCTCCCATTTCTGAGAGCCTTGAATATAAAAGATTATTTATCAATAATCAGCATCATCATCAGCAATTACTTTGTCTGATGCAACCAAGTTTTGCTCTGGATCATAGTCATGCAAATCTTTGAATGTATAGTAGTCTTTGCAACCATACTCACCAGTAATCTTCACAACAAATCTTTCGTGTGGACGAAGATCTTTTGACTTCTTAGATAGCAATGAGTTTACACGAGACTGATCGTTGTAATCATTCTCCTTTAGTCTGAATTGCTTCAAAGAATATGCTGGAAGAAACGCTTTGTTGTAGACGCTCTGATATTCTTTCACTTCACCATCTTTCTCTCTTGTAGTTATTGTAGCCATTGCTACAAAGTTTCCACACCACTCACCGTTGATCTGTGAAGAGATTTCTTTCACATTACCTCTGATGAGCTTCTTCCAATCTAGTGATAGAGTGGTGTCATTTCTACTATAGTCTAGTTCACACAACCAGTTACGCAAGAATTCATAAAACTCTTCTTCACCAACATAAGCCACTCTGAAATCTTTCTCATTTCCAGGAGTGCCTTTGAACCATTGTGCAAGACCATCTTCATCAGCAGCCCAAGCGCAAAGTCCTATTTGATTAATATATTGCTTCTTGGTTCCATCTTTGTTCTCACGCTCCTTATCTTCTAGAAAGTAATTGATGTTAAAATTCTGTCCAGATTTAACATCTTTCAACCACACACTAATTCTTATAGTGGTATTACCATCTCTGCTCTCACCAAGATATTCAGTTGCTTTGCTATCTTCTTTTAGTTCGATTCCAAGAATGTCTTTGTATTGTTCAATTGTGGGATTGATTGCAATCACACTAGCCTCAAACAAACCTACTTTCTTTGGAAAATCGTTTCCACCTTCTTTTCTTTCTCTTTTTGATCCGCCAATTCCTGACATAGCTTTAATTGTTTAGTTGTTTTTATTTATAATACTCATTTACACTATCCACTACAACCTGTAGGTTGTTTGGAATCTTTAAGTCAGCAAACATACCTGCTGGTGATTTTGCTGGCATCTTTCTAAATCTATTGGTGATGAAGTTGTAAGACGCTGTACCATCCTTCTGCTCTTCTACAAGAGTGTACAAACAGACAGTCATCAAACCTTCTAGCAACACCTGGTTGTCAATTAACTTACCAGCTGTCTTAATTTTGTAACCAATGATTTCACCACTGTCCTCAATCACTTCTGGGTGAGTGAAATAGAACACAACAATATCATCTCTGAGCATTCTTGCTGTTCTAAACAAATCAACCATGTCTTTTGCCATAATTGAAAACTTCTGATAGCCAACTTCTGTGGCTTTTGACACCATTGTAAAACCCATGATGTAGTTAGAGTCTTCGATAACAATGTTCTTGATGTGTGGTGCTTTCTCAGAAATGGTTTTTAGAAGCCTAGAGATTTCATTAGCGTCATCCACTTCCTTGTAGTTCTTCTTGTCTGCATTGTACATCTTCTCAGAGCCCTTGAAAGGAAGTTCTTTCTTAGCCACGTTGATGATGTACGTCTCATCTGGATTTAAGTGTTTGATTGATGTTGATTTTCCTGTACTGGTCTCTCCTACGATACCAATTAGTTTACTTGCCATTTGCTTTAATTTTAGGTTTTAACTTTTTTCATTATAAATATACACTTTTTTGGTTATAAATTCCTAGCCTCGACAAACTTAATTTTACTCCTGTCAAAGAACTCTAAAGCCTTCTGCAACCACTTCAATTCCACCTGCTCATTGCTAGATATGATGTATATCTGAGCCTTTTTATCAGGGTTATTGTATTCCATTGCTGTGCATCTCTGTATCTTCTGAGCCAGGTTCTCACTATTGCTATCAAAGTAGTTTATAACTACACGGTTCAAGGGTTTGTATGTCACACCTGTGTTGCCAATCTTCACAACAGCCATATGATTACCCTTTCCCTCAGCGAAATCAGCAAACATTTGCTTCTCGCTAGATTTGCTGTGATAGGAAGGAATTCCTAAACCATCAGCCACCTTTGTCACTCCACAGAATATCAACATTCTTTCATCAGCATGCTTACTAATCAGCTTCTTGGTAAGATTTACCTTTGCCAGAGAAGATTGTATCAGTCTCATTCTTGCTAGTCGTAAGAACATTGTATCTCTGTATTCTGACTGCATCTTGTTAATCACCCATGTATAATTATCAAACTGTTGTTTCTCTGTTCTTTCTTTACCACCATAGTTCTGTTTAGTGATGATATCTAGAGGTGTTGTTACAACAGTGATTTCATAGTCTACAATGATGCCTTCATCAATTGCCTTTGCTAAAGGATATTCAGCATTTACATACAGAGCAAGACGATCTTCTAAAACTATTCTAGTGGATGTTGCTAGTGTACCAGTGAGACCAAGCACTTTCTTGTTGTCTGTAAACAACTCTTCACACACTTCTATCTGAGCTTCAGACAATAGATGTATCTCATCAATGATAATAATGTCAAACAGCTTGTCTGTATACTTCTTAAGTGATAGGTGTGTGGTGAATGTGATGTTCTCATTATCGTATCCAAGAGCTTCGAAATCATCCAACCAGGACTGTTTAATCTTATTGTCTGGATAGGCAACTAGAACAGAACAATCTTTATCATAATGCTTCAGCACATTGATTGACGTTCTGATTTTACCAAACCTTGGACATAAATAGAGAATACCATACTCTCCACTATCAATCCACTGTTTGGCAAATTCAGATTGTCTTTGATCTCTTAGTGTCATTCTTACACTTCAACAAGTTCTGTTTTATAAATCTTGTATCCGTTTGACTTTAGAAGAGAAATAGCTTCTTCAACCTTAGAAGGTTGTGGAGTTATTTTATTTTCAATCTCAGTTACAATAATTTCAGCAGACTTTGCATTATGTGTTGAAATTCTTTTTCTCCATGTTTTTGGAGTTAATCTTTTACATCTTTCTGCTAGAAAGTCAAGATGATGACCTTGTTCAATCACATTGATTGGTAGGTCTGACTTTCTCAACACACCTAAGTAATGATGAGATGTAAATACGTCTGGTAATTTTTCTAGTGTACTCTCGTAAACATTCATAGTTTTATTGTTTTGGTTTGTTTTTTACATTTTAAGCATACTATCACACCATCTTTGAGTGTGTGACTTGTTAGGTTTTTACATTTATCGCAATGTTGAGCTATGCTGATCATTTAAGAAAAAGCTTTTGTTTACAACATTTTCATAATCTACATCTGTCATATCCTTCCTCTTGGGAAGTTCCTTAAACATACCCACCTGACCAAGAAAGCCAAGACCAATTCTTACATCATCTTCACCATAGCTGTTCTTGATGAGTCGTAGTGATCTAAAATACTTACCACCATATTCATCAATCAGTTTGTCAAGATTGTAACCACTGGGATCAGCTACCTTGTATCTCATAGGATCGAAGAGTGCAAGAACAACATCAGCATCCTCTTGAGGTACTGATGACTCCTTGAAGTCTTCTAGTTGTGGTTCTACATCACCATTCTTGATTCTGATGGGATTTGATATGTCACGATTGAATTGTTGTACAGCTACAATAGTGTAGCCATAAAAGTCTCTGGCATATCTCAACTCATCACTCATCTTGTCAATGGTTTGTTTCTTGGTAGTGAGTTCTTTGGTAGTCTTGAGCAATCCTAGGTGATCTACAACAACAATAGTCACTTCATTCTCATCATTTGGAATGTAGATCTTGTTGTACTCATCTAGTTGTTCAATCACACCGTGCTTCATTGCATGACTCTTTAAGTCTTTAGCAATACCAACAGGATTCTCTGGACCATCAATGATTGTAATGACATCATCCATTTGTTCCATGTAATCCTTATACAATAGAAATATGTCATGTTCATCCTTTGTCATCTTATCAGTCCACCCTAACAACTTACTTACAGGAATGATATAGCCATGATCTAGAAAGATCTTTCTACATACCCACTTAGCAAGTTTGTATGTTCTACTGCGCTCCATTGAACGATATATGATACGTAACTTGAATTTTGGGTCTTTCTGACTGATATACCAGTCATAAGGATTCAAAACAAATGCATCATCTACAAAGCTTGTCTTGCCTGAGCCTGTCAAACCTCCTGTTACAAAATACATTCGCTTACGAATACCTATATACCTGTTCAATCGATGGAAGCCCATAGGAATACCATTATTCCTACCACTCAAACCATTGTCTACTTCTTTCTTTAGTGTTTCAAAACTCATATATCAATAGATCTTTTTGTTTGTGCGTTAGGTATTTCCACTCCTGTTTTAATCATTTCAATAAAGGGTTCAAAGCTTCTCTGTGTTAGATAAGTGAGACTATTCTGCAAAAAGCTCAGCTTATTATCACTTGTTCTTAGAGATGCTTCCTTCTTTAGATATACATCTAGGTTGGTAGCATCTATAATATCCTTTGCGACATATTCTCCTTCAGCAAGAATCTTGTTGAATTTGATTCTGCAATCCTCTCTTGCTCTCTTTAGTGCTCTTGATCCAGGAAACTTTTTTCCTTTGTGTTCAAAATTGTCCGTAGAAGGAAAAGCATTCCACCAACCATCAAAGTCTTCAGGCTTCTGTTTTACTTTTTTGATGGTTTGCTTTACTTCAGAGTCAGCAAATGTCAACAACTCTCTTCCTATCTGTGTAATTTGTAAGGTTACATCAGAGACAAGACCTTTCCTGACTAAAGACTGATAGAGGCCAGCTATCTTCATACTTCCATCTGTTAATGGTTGTATGTCAATATTGGCCTCTACAAGCTTTAATAAGAAAATGTGATCTAGACTATAGGATTGTTTGAGAAGTTGTTCAAAATGGGAGGGCGTTATGTTGAACTTCATCGTTCTTCTCTGTAGTTACAATAATTTTTGCAGGTTGTCTAGTTGACTCGTATTCGTGGTTTGCTTGTTCCACTTCATCTCTCTTTTGCAATTGGATAATTGCTGCTTCCCTAATGGGAACGTGTTCATGGTCTTCGTGTACGTTCATCGTTTTCTATCGTGTTTAATTATAAATTCTACTAATGCAATTAGTAATGCAGTGCTAAATAAACAATAGATTAGAAGAAAACTGGCCATGACTCAAAGCGTTAAAAGTCCAAAGTTTTTATCAAAGAACTCATATGTTTCACGAGCCTTTGCACCGTTGAATCTAAAAACTTTTTTTAGTATTCCAACTGCATAAGACTTAAACATTTCTTTTTGCTTCTTAGTCAGTTTCCAGGTTGTCTTCCAGTCTGTTTCTGCAAGAGTGTTTGCCATTGTTTTTCCTAACATGTTGAACTGGTATTCCAGAAGATGTTCTGAAACATTAGCTCTATTTATAGGAGGGTGTGGTAAGTGTGTGAATTTTAAAAACTTAACTTGGTTCTTAAACTCATCCACTTCCCAAACATCAATCATAGCATTGCTTTTGATTGGCATTAGCTTGATTACATCTGGCTTGGAGTATATCACTACATGCACCACACCATTTAAATCAAAGTATCTACTGCCTCTGTTAATTGGAATTTTCATTGATCTTAAATATACAGGAGTAAAGCTGCTAGGAGGTAATGTCTCTATTTGCGTATATGACTTTTCTTCTTCCATAATTAAAATAAAGAAATTTGGTTAGGAATTCTATCTACTTTTCTTTTCTTACCCTTAGTGACAATCTTCAATACAAGACTCTCTGCTTTATCAATGTAATAGTCATAGTTGACGTTCATTGATGCAACAGTTGTGCTTGCAGGAAGATGGTTCACCACCTTACACAACCAATCTCCAGCCTCCACTTGTGAACTATTAGGTGCTGTGGAGGTAGAATCTTGATTCTTAATCTTCAAGAGTTTCTCCCCATCTTCACCTTTAGTGATATAGTAGCGAATGAGTTTGTTGTATACAGACGGTTCCATTCCTTTTCTATATCCCTCATAATGAAAGTCACTAGTTGATTTCTGTCTTATACAAAAATCAAAAGGATTCTTATGAAGATGAATAGTTTCAGCAATAGGAACACCGCTAACGTAGTAATGCTCAAGAGCAAGAGGGACAATTCTGGCGGATTTGTTTTTATGAAGTTCAAAATCCGTGAGAAAATCCCCTTTCTTTTTAATTTCTCCATCTGTTTTAATTGCTAAGTAGTCATTAACTGTTGAGAATATAATCTTTTTGTAATCAGCCCTTTCAAGCTCATATCCAGTTATCTTACACCACCAGTCATTAATCTTCTCCATCTCAGCAAGTTTGCTTTTATGGATTTGAATTGTTACACCGTCAGTGTTAGCTGATATGACACGTATTTCTTTGGTTTCATACGCTTCAATGAGCATCATCAAGGACAATTCCCCTGTGATTGTTGTAAACATAGTGAGTTGTCTATCATATATCCAACTATTCATGTCACTACTTTTACCATACACAGAGTTTACAGCAAGCTTCAACGCACCAACAATACCCTTAATCTTCTTATCGCTCTTTGCAAAAGGCTTTAGTTCTAAACGCTTCTCATACATCTTTTTATAGCCTGTGAGAAACTCTTTTCCTAAATGATATGGATACTGCTTGTTGTTGATGATAATGGCAGGATAGTAGCTAGAAACGTCCCAGTCAATGATGAGATGATCTTCATCCTCCTCAAATACTTCTGGTTTGTTTTCTGTGTGCAAACCACCCTTCATGAAAGAATACATATTGTCATAGAAATGTATGTGCTCCTTGAAATCATCAGTGAGTTCTAGACGCATCTTCTTAATCTTCTTAAGAAACTGATCTAGCTGAACAGTCTTAAACTGTACGTATGGAGCAATGCATTGACTAAGAAAGATGTACTTTCTGAAGTGACCCTTTCTAGGAAGAGTTTTAACATCCATCTTCTTCTCCTCACAATAGTATTTCTTGATGATCTCATCACCAATCTTACTATCTGAATAGTTTATACATGGAATATCAAACTCTTTCTCTATGTCAAGTCTCAACTGTATCTGGTCATTACCCTTGTACAACGGATGCTCTGTATCACCAATGGTCACCTTGTAAAACTCATAGGTAGCCATAACATCATTCTGACAATACTGACGTGTGAGCTTTCTATCTTCTAGAGTCATACCAATCTTTGTATGATGAATAGGCATCTCTTCAATGTTCTCGAGATCCATTTCAAACTCTAGTCTCTTTAGACTAACACGTCTGTTCTTGTTGTCAAAGTGATGTATCTTGAATAGATCAATCTGCTTCAAACTAAGCTCTTCTTCACGATACTCAGCAAATACATCATAGTTTGCATCATCTATTACATCCTGAGCCTTCTGAGCAATCATGGCTGCCACTTCAAGATTAGACTTTTCACCCCAATCTTGATACTTTCTTAAGATCCATTCAACCACTTGGCTGTCAAATCTTAGATTGTTGTAGCCCACCCAATAGAAGTCTTTGTACTTCTCTGTGAACTCTACAAACTGATCTAGTTCATACTTGCTCTTGCTCACCTCAAACTCACGATAAATGTCCTCGTGAGGAATATAAATCCCCACGAGAAACATTTCTTTGAGTGTTTCAATGTCGTAAATTAAAACATCCATATGTTTGATTATGCACCATTTCTGTGTTCAAAGGTTACAGTCTTGAAATCGATGTTCAGATTGTCATCATTGTAACGAACAGGATTGAAGAAACCATCCACTTTAGTGTCTATACCAGCGAGTGTAGCCTTTAGTTTGTCAGTGATTCTTTTCTTCAGACGATCAATTGCTTTTCTTTCTAGCACTTCGAATGGAAGAATCTCATCACCAAATCGAGCAATCATGTGCTTGATAAACTCATAATTTCCCACCTTGATATAACCAACTACAAGAGGATCTGGAGAAGCATCATCATACCAAATACAGATTTTATCAAAGAATTGCAGCCTTTCAGCCATAGCAATTTCTCTCATTACTTCTCTTGGAATGGTAGACTTGTCATACTTCTTGTAATCAACAACTTCTGGACAAAGAATAGCAAAGACATTCTCTGCTTTCTTATTCATGTGGATGTATGGAGAAGGATTCTTATCAGTTTCTCCACTTGATTTTGGTGCGATTAGTTTTAACTGACCTTCCATACCAAGTTCTTCAGCAATCTGCTTCCACTCTTCTGTCACTTCTTTTGAGCCAATCATTTCTTCTAGCTCTGGTTCTAAATAAATTTCTACTGCCATGGTTTTAACGTTTGTTTTTTGTGAAATACAATTCTAATTCTTCAATTCTTCTTTTTCTTAAGCCTCTCATTGGTCTTCCTCTTGATGTTGTCCATTTCATGAACTCATGTTGAATTCTAAAATCATGTGGATTTTTGTTTATCATCTCCAATAATTTTGATTTTTCGAAATTTCCATATCCTACATTGTACAAGAAGCTAGTGAGTGCAGATTTTTGATTCTTTGTTAATTCAACTTTGACTAAGTTTTTCAATTGCTTTTCAATTTGATTGATGTTAAAGTCGTAAAGTTGATTCGCTCTACCCAAACTAATCACATCACCCATCTTTACTGATCTTCCATTCTCGTAATAGGTTGAGCCTATTCCAATTGTTGGAATTCCTGATGGACATCTGTAAGCAGTCAGTTTGACACCTTCAAATTTTTCAATCAATGATCTTGTTGTGTGATCACTTTTGTAATCGTATTTTAAAATGAAAGTGTGACTGTTTTCATTTGATGATGAAATTGGACCTATGAACATTAACAAAGTTGAAAATAACTTAATAACTTTTTCCATTAGTAAAATACACAATTTTAGTTACTCTGTCAAATCTTCTTCTTCATAATCCTCAAGAAAGAAATATTTTAATATCACTTCTTGATCCTCTGTAAGAGTGTAGATTGTTTCATCCTGATCAAATGCTTCACCATCAATCAATATATGCACCTTTCCATCATTGTTCTGAATAATCCAGTTTGCATCATCAATGTCAAATGGTCTTAGCTCATCATCTTCATGCAACCATCCTATTTCTGGCGAATACGCCACAATTAAATCAGGTTCATCAGGATTGCTCATCTCTAGTGTGACCATTGGCTCAACAGGAAAACCATGCTTTGCCACAAAATTGTCATACTCTTCCTCAATAATATCCTCTTCGAGGAGCCATAATTCAACAAACTCTCTATCAGTTCCTGGATAAAGACTATTCATGAACCACATGCCTGCTAACAAATCTTCAGGCTGGTAGAAGCTAACTTTGAAGTTAGCCTCTATCCATATTGCATCTTTGTCATCAACCCTCCCAGCCATTTTTCTCTTCTATATTTTTTTGGACTCGCATCCAATACTCAAGTCCTTCATTTGATCTGTCCCAAATAAATGCAGAGTATAGAAACTCATCTTCTACTGTTTGAGTTGAAGGATTAAGTGGATCTTGTTCATTTGCCATATTGGCAAAAAACTTTTCTGCATCCTCTTTGCTTAAATGAATATCAACCCAATGCTGATATGTGTTTAATTGCTTTTCCATGCTTCGTCTGGTTTTCTTGCTTCGTTGTAAATGTGTTGAAATACTTCATTAAAACTATAGTTTCCTTTAATTGTACTTTTTACACCCTTTGGTGCTAAATCTTCTGGTCTTTTAATTTCTTTTTTCATTTCTTGTAAGGTTTAAAGTTCTTCTTTGCTATTTGTAATGCTTCTGCTTCGCTATCAGCGAATCCTGTGTCATAGGTAAAACCATCGTTATACCAATACAACCACTCACCTACATGAGATTGAAATACACCTATTGAATCAACAGGTATTTCCCTCATATAAAATAGGCTTTTTGCTTGTTGTCCTAGATAGATGTTCATTCGTTTTCGTAGGTATCTTTGTAATACTGTTCCATTTTGTATCGATGCAGAATAAGATCAGATGCACCGTGTCTATGTGCCGATTCTATTTGCATCTTCTCTCTTTGCTTGGCTTCTTCTAAGATGGTGTGCCAAGTAAACTTATCCTTTGGTGTCTCCCACAATCTGTTGAATAACCAATCTACTGCTGTCTGTTTCATAGTTCTTGCATTTGTTTAATTAGCTTAATTAGTACAGCAATTTCTTCTTCTGTTAAATACACTCTGTATTCATAAGACTTATCTGCTTCTGATATAATTAGGTGTATACCTTTATTTTTAAACTCATCTTGCTGAATAACTATAACTTGGTCTACTGATGTATTTAATCTTGTTTCTACGAATGGTTTCATTTGACTATCTCTTTTAGTTGATTCCAAATTGATTCTGCATTCTCTCCCCAATACATGTCACACTTTCCATCTTTTATTGGTGCTTCTGTAAAATACGCTTGCATGTATTCATTAGCCTTTGCTGTAAATCTGTAGCAATTTTCTTTCTGGGGACAATTTGTCCCTGGGCACATAGTTATGTCTGCCATAGTTTTATTTGTTTTGTGCGTTTAAATTAAATAAAAAAAGCTCTCCACAATGAAGAGCTTCTGTTTTTTGTAGTCAGAGTAGGATTCGAACCTGTATACACGTCTAAGGTTATCTCAACGTGCCATTACTTTTAACAAGCAGTTCCAATGTGTGTCTCCATTCCACCACCTAACTATTTGCCACTGGAAAGCACTGGCGACTTAGTTTAACATCAAACCCTGTTATTATCCTACTAATGAACGCTTTTTCAGTTGATAGTAAACCTGTGTTGGCTTCTTCTTCATTGTCCAAGCCATTTCTTTGATTGTGAGTCTATCACGCCAAAGTTCAATTAGTGTTTCTATTTCTTGTTCTGTAAATGCACTCATAGTTTATTCATCATCATATCCCCATTCAATAATCTTGTCTTCAGGGGCTGTAACACGATAGTAGTTTCCCACTTGCTTGATTTCAAACTTTACGTTGAATCTCTCTGCTACAGCCCTGAAGTTATCAAGTTCATCTTCTGTTAGTTTTATCGTCTTTGTTTTTACGTGGCTCATACATATAAATCGTTAGTAGGATCACTAATGACGATATTATGTGAGCAAGAAATCCAAGAGAAGGATGTAACTCCAGCGTTCTTTGCGTAATAATGAACATCATTGTGATCATGTAATACACAAATATGTAAAACGCTAGCATTAATGCAATAAAACTTGTCATATTTTTCATGTGTTCTTTCAGTGGTGCCTTCATATTCTAAATACTTTCATAAGTTTTTCAATCATGTCAGATCTAGTGGTTTTAGTGTTCCTGATTTCTACTTCATCAGTTACCACTTTATAAATCACCTCACTTCTATGTCTAATATTACTGTACCATCTTGCAGATATTACACGTGCACTATATCCTGTAATGTCACTCACACGATTGAATGCGTAAGTGAGATTGGTAGGATAAACCTTAACCATCGTAATGATTAGTTTGTCAAGTTGTTCTTTGTTCTTCACTTTCATGGCTATTAAGAGTTAAAGAGTAAGTCAAAATGATTAACCACATCATTCATTGTATCCCATTTGTAAATGAAATGAGAACCCACTTCATCATGTACGCTGATTGAGAAAGGAATAAATGTACGTGTAAGAAAAGCCTCTCCTTTGAGAGACTCAAAATCATCTTCTCCTGGATAGGAGAAATAGAAACTGTTCTCATGATCTGTTATCACGATAAACTTCTTTGCTGCTTCAGGCGTATTGATGTCCATCAACACGTCTACAATTGTTTTGTGCTTTTGCATGTGTGCTTTGATTTAGTTGTTTGCTTTAATGTTAATGCTATAATAGGTGAGCCTTTTATTCTGGTTGCTCATCAGTCGCACAATAATCAATGTTATTGTTCCCTAGTGCTCATGAATTGATCATAAGCACTCAACATTTCTTCTTCATTATTCACTGCGTCAATCTTCCACTTTGATAATGTAAATCCTTCTGGTAAAGCATCTCTTTTAACAACTGCTTCACCAAACTTACATGTGAAATCATTAACTCCTGGTTGACAATAATGAAACTCATCTGGTGTAGATAAAATAAAAAAGGTGTCTTTCTCAGACACCATTTTATTTTGAATCAACTTATTGAAATGGTTTTCAATACCTTCTACCAAACTCATTTTACCTTCTTTATGTAAATAAGTTGAGGATAGTCTGCTTGAAATACATACTTTGTAACAGGACAAAGCCATAATTGATGACCATCAACAATTGATTCGTAGTATGCACCACCATCAACTCTTGCGTGACCAACTGAGTCTAGATATGTGTCATCATGACCTAGTTTTGTTCTATGCAATGTATCTGTAGCACCTTCAAAATGCTCGTGTGAGAATGACACTGTCACCTCATTTGTATTGTTTGATAATCTATCAAGGTATGTGTCAGATCCTCCAACCATCATCAAGTTAGCCTTTGTTCCAAGCCCTAACGTGAGAAACTCTGGAAGATCTATATACCATATACCGTTTTCTTTGTAAAATCTGTGCGTTTGCATTTTTTAAAATATAATTTGTGGATTGTACTTAACGAATTCCATCCACCACACAACAAGTGTGATGACTATTATTGCTAATAGGCTAAAGAATACTATTCTCTCGCTAAATTCTTTTTTACTTATTTTCTTTTTCATCTTCGTTACCAAATAATTGTTCCCATTCTGTTGGATGAATACCAGATATAATGAACTCACGCTCATCAAGAGATAAATCAGGAAATGCTTCTTGAGCAAGTCCTGATCTACCACTTATGAAGTTGAATAGTTGTTCTGGCGTGATGTTGATGTCCATCTTGTTCACCTTACCACTGACAATACTCTTTCTTTCAACTATCATCTTCGTCATCCTCCCATTCTGTCCAATCTGTCCAATAAATAACATCATCAGCATACGCATCGTCAATATCTCTATATCCACGATCTATGCACCATTGTAAAGCGTCATGTCCATATTTGAAATACACACATCCGTCATTACCAACCCACCCCTCATTCATTCCTTCACCTGTTACGGAACAAGTCCTTGCCCATTTCATAGAAACAGACAAGGAATTGACAATAACAACAATGCAACCATCATCCAGATACACTGATTGAGAGTTGTTTGATGAACTTTCTGCATTGCTTCTGAATCAGTGCTTCTTTTACTGATCTCTGCATCAACAGCGAGTGTATACAATGTTGCCATGAAGAATATAAACAGAGAACCAAGGAGATTGTAATCATTAAGACCCATCTCCATTGCTTCACCAGCAAATATCAACATACCTATCACTCCTAATCCTGCGAGGATAGCGGTTCCACCTGCGATCACTCTAGCTAATTTTAGTGTATTCATTTTGTTTGTGTGTTTGTTTTTATAATTGGTAATTCTTGAATTTCAATCATGTGACGTGTTACATCGTCAGGTGTGAGAAAGCCTAATACATCATCTGTTATATGTGTACCATAAGTTATCTCACCATCACTATCTAAGACAGCAAGTTCATATAAACCTCTCTGTCCACCATAACTATGCGGTCCTTGAACAACAGATACACCATATCCATTGTAAAACTTCATATATGCACGAATCCATTTAATGTCTTCATTCATCGTCTCAAAGGACAAGTCATCAAATGTTTTCACATATGATTCTAATTCTTGTTCAGATTCAATACGCATCATTTCTTCGTAGTCATCTATTTCTTTCCATCGTTCTTCATTTGATTCGAAGTAACGTCTATCTTCATCAGCCCAATACTCATTCATAGTATCCTGCTTAATGGAAGCAATAGTCTTAGGAAATAAGAAAGTTAAAATTGATTTCAACATAGCCTTAGAGATAATGGTAAATGAATGGAAAACAATACATACTGTCAATTAGGACACATACAACCAATGCTTGCAATGTCTCTTTTCTTGTGCCCTTGAAATTGGGCATTACACATAATGTAATCATGTTCGTGTGCGTTTAAAATGAATGAATAAAATAAATTGTAACAAGTGGCACCCATTTGCAGGTAGGTGTTCTCCAATGGTTTCGATTACAGCATACGTTCTGTAATATTCCCTGCTTGTTCTTGTTACAATTACCCTATGTAATTATTTGTAAGTTCCAACCTGATATTTTTGCACTCCACATGGCATGGACTAACTCTCATCACTGAGACTGCATATTTCCCTCGCTTACAATCTAATTACATTTAAGATAAATGTGAGCCAGACATACGTTACAAAGAACTCAATCTATACTACTCTCACATTTGAACCAGTAGTGTGGCTTTTTTGTGTGCTTTTTGTTAATTAATGCTATACGACATGTCTAAAGAATGAAATCCATCACCATGAATTACACCCTTATACACGTGTACACTGACACTCCTACTCTAATACTCACAACTATTTCTTGACAAAGTGCAACACAAAGTTTCTATTTCCTCGAGGAAAACTTTATTTATTTGTACATTACTGCAAAACCATTGTATTTTACTAAGAATGGATTAGTTACACAGATCACACCATATATAATACAACGCATTACCACATGCTTGGCCTCGTAGTACCCATCATTGTATTTGTCTATATATGTCTGATTTGCACAGATACATCTCTGTGTAACTAGCCCACCCAAAGGTTTACACTCCCACCCTGTACATAAGAAGAAATAGTGGCTTAAAAAGCCACTAGATCTTCGTACGTTTTCTTAACGTTGCTCTTCTTTAGTTGAGAGAAAGAGAATTCTTGCTCTTCGCCAGAAGATCCACGAGGTGCTACAATGAACAATCTGCCATCTTCATCTTCAACAATTTCTAAGTTAAAGATAACAGAGGCAACTTCCTCTTTAGTAGAACCAGAGTCAAGAGCCTTCTTGATGGTTTTACTAACTCTCTTTGAAAGAGGACAGGTTGCGCTAGCACCGTCCTCGTCAATGAGGATCATGTTCATTGATTTGATCTCACCGTTGTTATAACGGTCAATCGTTCCAGGAACAAATTTCAATTTCCCGCCAGGGATAATTTCATTAACCGTTCCTTGAGATTCCAACTTAGTGGATGGTTCATAAACTTTAAATTGTAGTGCCACGTGTGTTTTGATTTAGGTGTATTGGCATGACGGGGAGCCACTCGACTCCCTCAATTTTTGCGTGGGGTTGCTATTGGAAGTAACCTCCTCCCCCATTGACACAATAGTTTTCCAAATTTTGAAAATTTTGGTGGGGGGCTTCTTCCCAATCACCACATAGTGCGGGGTGCTCATTGAAAAACAGAAATAATAAAATTTGTTATTTTCACGGAGGATGTTTTATATTTGTTTAAACCAATAAGGAAATGATTGTACAACGACTAAAGAAGGAGCTTGACAATGACACCTCTGTGTCATACAGATATTATTCTGTTCTTTCTGCATTGAATGATTTGGAGCTTACAGATAGAGAGGTGCAGTTGATGTCGTTCATTGCTGTTTCTGGAAGTATTTCTGTTCCTAGTAATAGAGAGAAGTTTTGCAGCACCTACCAAACAACAGGAGCTACAGTGAACAACATGGTAAGCAAACTAAAGAAGCGTAACCTCTTGCTTAAGAAAGATGGGAAGATTGTTGTCAATCCGTTGATATCGTTGGATTTCTCAAATGACATTTCGTTAGAGATAAAGATTTTACATGGAGGAAAAGCTTAGTTCGATGTCTCATAGAGATTGGTTTGTCAAGCGATTGGCAAAGCAGCTCAACATAGACATCTCCATAGTTGATGAGGTGATTAAGCATCAGTTTGATAGTGTCATTAATGCTACACAGAAGCATAAGATAGTGGAGATTTCTGGATGGGGCACGTTGAGGTGGAGTGATGAGGCAGCTCAGAAAAAGCTTGACACAATGGATGCTCAGATACGTGCTATTAGAAATAAGATTGCGTCCTCTGATAGTGAGACAAAGGTTCAGAAATGGAATGACGTGATAGATGAGATGCTTTTGAAACGTAAAATATTAATCAATAGAATAAATGAGCTTAACGCAGATTTACGAAGGTTGGAAAAACAATCTGTTTCCAGAAGAAAAACTAAAGGCACAGATAGAACAGGTGGCAGCACAGAGAATAGCAATTTGTGACGATTGTCAGTTTCATTCTAAGCGTCATAAAACAATACGTCCTGATGCACATTGTACAAATTGTGGATGTACGCTTTCTGCTAAAACTAAATGCTTATCGTGTGCGTGTCCTATTAACAAGTGGTCATCTGTAATGACAAGAGAACAAGAAGACGAATATGACGAAGCGACAGAACAATAAAGAGATTAGGTTTCGTAAGATTAACTTACAACTGCTCATCGAGACCTTGACACATATATATGATGCTGGTGCTGATTATGTAGATATAGTGGGAATGCAAGATGATGTCCAGGACACAATTAATATTATTGTGCAAGAGGAATACATGACAGAGGAACCCATTGAGGAAGAAGAAGAAGACATTCCTGATGAGCCTCAAACACCACTTTCTGATGAAGATATAAACAATTTGATAGATGAATAGAGCTATGATTGGACAGGAATCAATGTCCGTGATTGAAAGATTGGCAGCCTTGTGCGCCACTCCTGGTATTGATGACAAGACCAAGGAGATTGCTAACAAGCAGATACAGGAGCTACTTAGTGGCCCTATACAAGTGAGTGTGCTAGAGCTGAAAACAGCTGCGCAGGGAATTGTAACTCTATCCTAATGGCAGCCCCAAAGAAAACTACATACATTAATACAGAGCTCGATTGGGCAGAGCAACAGCTTTCTAGCTGGAAGCAATATGTCGATGCTAATCCTATGCATGAGCTGAAGGATAGGATTGAATGGAAGCCTACAGCTAAGGGTGGAATGCTGCCTATGGTGATTGCTAGTATTGAGAGCCAGGGTAAGTTTATTCAAGAGACCATGAAGAACTATTTAGCTCTTCTTGAGGTGGTGGATAAGCTGAGAGAGAAGGAAGAATCAAAGATTGAAATACGTGGTAACGGAGATCTAGGCTCTATGGCTGAGGATTTTCTTAAGGGTAGAAAATGAATTTAGAAAATGTTGCATATAGTGAATGGTTGATTAATCAGACACGTCTTCCTGACAAGAGTTCACAGGAATACAAGCCTTTTTATGAGTTTCATAAGAAGCTGTGTCTTGATGGGTTTATGATGGATGGTGTGTTTATCAATCCGTTCCTGTATTGGCACCTTAATCTATGGCATACAGAAGTGGATGTTATGGATGATAGAGGACGCATCTACCAGCAATATGCCAATCCGTCTCTAAGAGACAATGAGTGGTTAGTAACAAACGAAATAGACAGAGCCCATGCTGAGAAGCGTGGGTTGGTCATTTTGGGGATTAGACGTTTTGCTAAGTCTGTGCTTGAGGCTAGTTACATTGCGTGGGGAGCTACGTTTGATGAGAACTCTCAGAATGTTATTGCTGGCTTGAATGCTCCAGATATTAAGCTTATTACAGACAAGCTTGACAAAGGCTTGAACTTCCTTCCTGAGTATTTTAGATGGCAACGTGTAGAGGATAACTGGAAGAATCAAGTGACGTTAGGTATTAAGACAAAGGGAGGAGAGCGTATTCCCTTCTCACAAATCTTAATACGTAACCTTGATGAGGGCAATAACGAAGAAGCTATTGCTGGTACAAAGCCACGAAAGCTCATCATTGACGAGATTGGTAAGGGCTCTTTCTTACGAGGCTTACAGGCTGCTGTTCCTGGCTTTACAACACCGTTTGGATGGGGATGTTCTCCTATTCTTACAGGTACAGGAGGTGACATGAAGAGATTCATGGATGCTAAGTCATTGATGTTTGATGTTGACAATTACAACTTCTTGACATACAACAATGAGGAGGACACTAGGCGTGTGCATGGCTTATTCATTTCTAATAAATACAGAATGGAAGCCAAAGAACCTGGTACATTAGGAAGCTATCTCAATGCACCAAAAACTAGTGATCTACACAATGTGCAAATGCTAGTGTCTGATGAGGAGAAAGCTGACAAAATCACCAATGAAAACCTAGAAAGACTAAAGAAAGCTGGCGATAGAGTTGCTTATTTGAAAGAAAAAATGTATTATCCACAGAAGGTGGATGACATATTTCTTAACGAAGACACTAACATCTTTGATATTGAAGCTGCTAAAAGGCAGAAAATCAGGCTGCTACAGAACGAAAGAACTGGCACACCTGTTATATTATTTAGTGACGAGGGAAAGATTGGGCACGAGTTCACAGACAAGATGCCAATTTCAAACTTTCCTCTCAAGAGTACAGATGCAAAAGACGCTCCTGTAGTGATATATGAATTTCCTATAGAGAATCCTCCGTATGGATTGTATGTTGCAGGAGTTGACCCCTACAGACAAGGACAGGCAAAGTATTCAACTTCACTAGGTTCTGTGTATATTTACAAGAGAATGCATGATCTCACTGGTGAGAAATATCAGGATATGTTCGTAGCTTCGTATTGTGCAAGACCTGATAAGAAGGAAACGTGGGAAGAACAGGCTAGATTACTAATTAAATATTACAACGCTAGGGCTCTCTGTGAAAATGATGATATTTCTTTCATCGAATACATGAAGAGTAAGGGTGATGCTCATTATCTAGAGAAGCAACCACAATGGTTGTTAGAAGTGGTTCCAAATACTACCGTAAAACGAGAGTATGGTATTCACAGATCAGCCCAGAAAATAATTGACTACCTACATACATGTCTAAAGAGATACATGGAGGATGTTATTTATTCTGAGAAGGATGATCAAGGAAATGTAACTAAAGAAGTTACAGGTGTGAGCAAGATGTTTGATCCCATGTTGCTTGAAGAAATCATTCAGTATAATGATGAAGGCAACTTCGATAGGATTATTGCAGCAGAACTAGCTATAGCTCAGGCACTTAAGATGGACCCCATATTTGGAAAGATTGGTGGAACAAATGATGATAGAGTGAAGTCGCTGTACAGTAAGAAATTAAAGAGCAATACGCTATTCAGCAGCTCTAGAAATATGTTCAATACGAGAAAAAATAAATTATTTTCATAATGGCAATCATTAGATATACAAAGGACGCAACCATACGATATGCCTATCTTAACATTTTTCCTGATCAATTTAAGACGGAGAAAGAAAAGCAGGATGAGAGTTGGGTAAAAAACACGATGGATTATTTCGCAAACAAATCATATGCGGAATACATGAAGAATCGTGACACGTTTGTTAAAAATTATGACCTTGTAAAAGGCATCCTGAGAATGGAGGACTTTTATCAGGAGCCAGATGTAAAATCATTTACAGAAATACTACAAGGCGATCTAGGACTTCCTGCTTATGTAAAACATTATTCTATTGTAACGACACCAATCAATGAGCTTGTAGGCGAAATATCTAAGCGTCCAGATACATTTCGTGTAAAGGCATTTGATGATGATAGCCAGTCTGAAGAATTACAATTCAAAACAAATGTTCTGCAAGAGTTTATTATTTCTCAAGCAAGACAGGGCATATTAGAGAAACTAGCTATGCAGGGTCAAGAAGTTGATGAAGAGCAGCTAGAACAAATTACAATGGAGCAGGTGAAGGATCAACTCGATTCTTACACATCTGTAGCAGAGAAATGGGCCAACCACATTTTGACATGTCAGAAAGCAGAATTCAATCTTAAAGAAAAGAGTGAAGATGCATTCAGAGACATGCTTATTTCTGCTAGAGAGTTCTATCACATCTATGAAGACAACTCCAAGCTTGGATTTAACATAGAAGTGGCCAACCCAAAGAACACATGGTTCTTAACAACACCAGATAGAAAGTGGATTTCTGATCCTACAGGAAGAAACCAAGGAGCGTATGCTGCTGGTACTGTGCAAGTTATGGAATTGTCAGAGATTATTGAGAGCATTCCTGATCTTACTAAAGAAGAGATTGATCACCTACGAAGCTCATTGCAAGACTACGGACTTATTAACGTTCGTGAATCCAATCTTGGTAATCCTGATGCTACACCAGGCATTGATTCCATTCAATACGACACATTCGATCCTCTTGTCCTACAGACAAGAATGATGATTGAAAGTGAAATGAAAGAGAACAATGATGGCTTGAAAGACTTCTTGGGCTTGACATCTAACGTGTCTTCATTTGGATACAAATACGTTGTTGTTAGAGCATATTGGATTTCTAAGAGAAAGATTGGTAAATTATCCTACGTAGACGAAATGGGTAATGATCAAACTGTTCTTGTAGACGAAAACTATAAATCAGGCACCATACCTACACAAATCTCTCTAGAATGGGGATGGATTAACCAGTGGTATCAAGGAACTAAAATTGGTCCAGACATCTACCACATCAAACCTCTAAAAATCCTTAACTATTGTCCTATCATAGGTACAACATTTGAGGTGAAGAACACAGAAGCTAAGTCATTAGTGGATTTGATGAAGCCATTCCAAGTTTTATATAACATTTGTATGAATCAATTGTACAAATTGTTGGAAAAGGAAATTGGTAACGTTGCTTCTGTAAACATTAGACGTGTTCCTAGATTAAAAGATGGTGATGACCAGGATGCTCTAGATGTATGGGAAATGGAAGCAAGAGAGCGTGGTATTATATTTGATGATGACAGCCCAGAGAACACAAAAGCTGCTGTGTCTAACACCACCATTGCAAGAAACATAGACCTTACAAGAACTAGTGAAATCCAATCTAGATATAACCTTGCATTACAACTTAAGAATGAATGCTGGGAACTTATAGGCATGTCTAGACAGCGTTTAGGAAGCGTACAAGCGAGCGAATCTGCGACAGGTGTCAACACAGCTGTCAGTCAGTCATATGCCCAGACAGAGCCTCTATTCATCGCACACGAGTATGTATTAGGTCAGTTATATCAGGCTATTGTAGATGCTGCACAATATGTAGAGAGTGCTAAGCCTATGTCTACACTATCATACATTACATCAGAAGGAGAATCTGCATTTATACAAGTGAATGGTAATGATTTGAAACTACGTGATTTGAAAGTGTTTGTAACAAACAGACCAGAAGATACACAAATGTTCAACGAATTGCGTCAGTTGTCTCAGGCTGTCATTCAGAATGGTGGCACACTATATGATGTAATAGAATTGTATTCCACTAAGTCTATGAGAGAGATGAAGAAAACATTCAAAACTCTCAAAGATCGTCAGCAGCAAATGCAGGATCAGCAGATGCAAATGCAACAGCAACAGCTTGAACAACAGCAACAAATTGCAGCTGCTCAACTACAAGCACAACAACAGCAGAAACAAGAAGAACTTGCTAATCAAAACTATCAGCAAGAACTTGATAGAATTAATAAGAAAGAGATTGCTCTTATTAATGCTTCTGCTAGAGGTGAGGCAGCAACACAAGATGCTGATCAATCAGGCACTCCTGACATATTAGAGATATCAAATCTATCTATGCAGCAGTCTAAAGCAGCTCAAGAATATCAAATAAAGATGCAAGATATTCAATCTAAAAACAATCAGGCTATGCAGAAGATGCAACTTGAAAAAGAAAAGCTAAATGTTGCTAGAGAGAACATGAAGAATGATGTTGAAGTGGCTAAAATAAATGCTAGCAATAGAGCGTCAAAAAACAATAAAAAATAAAAAATATAGGAAAAAGTATAGTTAATGCTATACGTGTCAAAAAAACAACAATTTTGATTATTCCTTATTTGATTATTTTATAAACGAAAGTACATTTATATCAATAAACCAATCAAATAATTAACTACATATATGGCAGACAACCTAGACACTCCGTCATTTGGTAACTTTGGTATTGAAGAAACGTTGGGAATGGGAGTGGGTAACACAGAATTGTTAAGCGACTTGTTTTCTCCAGAAACTTCTACAGAAGATCCTGATAAACTAGAAGCAATCGTAAAGACAGCTGATGAACCCCAAGCTCCTAAAAAACCAGAAGTTTCTAAAGGTAAGGAAGTTGTCCAAAAGCTAGATGGTGAGGAAACCACTCCACAAGATGTTTTGAAAAACTTTCTTGGAGACGATGATGATGAGGAAGAAGACGATAATGTTGCAGCACCAGCTAAACCAGAAGTGAAAGCTGATGAAGAAGAAGATGATGCATCAGAATCCCCATTTGTTTCTCTATCGAAGGACCTTTTCAAACTTGGTGTTTTTACACAAGATGATGATGAAGAGGATACAGTTATTGAGACACCAGAACAATTCCTGGAGAAGTTCAATGCAGAGAAGAAAAAAGGTGCAATCGAGATTGTTGATAATTTCATTGGTCAGTTTGGAGAGGATTACCAGAAAGCGTTTGATGCCATATTTGTAAAGGGTGTAGACCCTAAAGATTATTTTGGCGTATATAACAGTGTAGTGAGTTTTGCTGAATTGGACTTGTCCAATGAAGACAACCAAGTGAAGGTGATCAAACAAGCTCTGGCAGACCAGGGATTTGATAGTGAGGACATCACAACAGAAGTTGAAAGGCTTAGAAGCTACGGTGATTTAGAAACAGTTGCTAGCAAGCATCACAAAGTGCTTGTTAAGAAAGAGGCAGTAAAGTTGCAACAAATGGAGCAACAAGCTGAACAACATCTTCATCAGAAAGCAATGATTCGAAATCAGTATATACAAAACGTTCAGTCTGTCCTTCAAGACAAATTGAAAACAAAGGAGTTTGATGGAATTCCATTAAACACCAAATTGGCATCAGAACTACAAGACTTCCTTTTGGTAGATAAGTACAAAACTACGTCAGGAGAAACCCTGACAGATTTTGACAAGACTATCCTGGAGCTCAAGAGACCTGAGAATCACGCTTTAAAAGTTAAGGTGGGACTTCTTCTGAAAATCTTGGAAAAAGATCCTACACTATCTACCATTCAAAGAACAGGGGTGACTAAGAAGTCAACTCAGTTGTTTGAGGAAGTTGCGAGACAGACTAGTAAAAAACCTGGTTCTGGTGGCAATTCTGGAAAAGCGAACTCATGGTTCTTATAAATTAAATAAACAAAGCTTAAAACAATGGCAATTCAAACAATCCCAGGTTTAACAGGCTTTACCTATGCTCGCGTTGCGTCAATGGACAAACGTGCCGTAGGAAAGCTAACTGATTCAAATCACTTGGAGTCGTTTCACTCCACTGAGCCAGCTGACTATGACAAGAAGATCATCTCCTTGTACACTCAGAGCTCATTGTACAGCAACGACTTCCTTGATATGATCAACAAGTCCACTCCTTACTACATCGACAACAACAGCGATTCTTGGAAGTGGGACGTTCAAGTTCCTTACAAATTCCCTAAAATCATTGACATCCCTAGCTCCACTGCTGAGTTGAGCAAGCCAGGTATCGATGGTCAGGAGTTTCAGGTGGTATTGGACACTAACGAATTCTCTAAGAACGCTATCGTTTCTGTAGGTTCTCGTCAGTATGGTCCAAGATGGTATGCTGTAAAAGATCCAGTTCCTTGGAATGCAGGTTTCCTTTACACCTTTACATTGGTGTCTGACAACCCAATCCTAGACTTTGTAAGCCCTACCTTCTTGCAAATTGGTATTGAACTAGAACTAGTTGATGCTGCAATTGGTGAATTTGATCAGGACCTTCTTGGTTTACCAAGACTTGGTGAGAAAATCACTATGTTCGAATCTCTTGGTTCTGGATATGGTTTTGAGCACCAAGTTACTGCATGGGCTGATGACAAGACTATGCGTGATGCTTCTGGTAAGCCTCTTGATATCTTGGTGTATGCTCCTCAGCGTAGAAACCAACTTCCTCTAACTCGTAACGATGTTAAGTGGGAGCCATTCGTAGAATTCATGTTGAGAAAAGCAATGCTTGAACTTAAGGTGAAGCGAATGATCTGGTCTAAGCCAGGCACTGTAAAAACTAATGGATCTAAGCAAGAATTGAAGCGTGTATCTGCTGGTGTTTATCACAGAATGCGTAACAATGGTAACTTGGTACAATACAACCGTGGAGAATTCTCTGCAAACCTTATCCGTTCCGTGTTTGGAGACTTGTTCTACAGACGTGTGGATGTTAAGGACAGACGAGTGAAAATGTACACTAACGAAGCTGGCTTTGACGTGTTCCAGCAGGCTTTGAAAACTGATGCATTGAACTCTGGCCTTACCTTCATGGCAGATTCTGGAAACAGATACATGCAAGGAGAAGGACAACACATCACTTATAACTTTGCATTCGATGCAATGGTTACTCGTGAAACTGGTCGTGTGGAACTTATCCACTTGAAAGAACTTGATCTTCCTCAATCCAACTTGGAATTTGGACAGAACAAGAAGTCAACTCCAGTGTTCATGGTATTTGATGTGTCTCCAATGTCTGATGGCTCTATGGTGAACAACATTCGTGAAGTGAGAATGAAAGGTGCTCCTTCTATGACTTGGGGTTATATCGATGGACGTAGACACCACCTTGGCTTTGCTAAGTCTCAGGGTATGTCTTCTGCCAACAAATTCCCAGGCTATGAAATCTGGATGCAAGATCGTTGCGATGTATTCATCGAAGACTTGTCACGAACTGTTCTAATCGAAGAAATTCCACAGTTCTAATATAAAATCTCCCCTCGTGTCAACCATGAGGGGAGTTTTATTGCTCTTTAAAACAGAGTGCGGGTCAGTGAGCCTAGCCATTTGATTGGCGCACTCTGCAAACAAACCAATAATAATCAAATAACTACGTAATGGGTAAATTAGGGAAAATCTCCACGATTAAGAAGGAGTACAACAGTGCTGGCATGCAAACCATGCAAGGAGGATTATCACAAAGAGGACTATCAAGAATTCCAGGAACTGGAGTTTTTAAATATCCTTACAAGGAACTTGATGGACGATACAGAACAGGTTTAGATCCTGACGCTGCTTACATCAAAAGAATTGCAGATCCTACTGAGCGTGAGCTAGAAGTTGAACGTGTAAAAGAACTAAGAGAGAAACTTGAAAATGCTTTAGGAGGAATAGATCTTGGACCAAGAGCTATTTTCTGGAACTACGGCTTATCAAAATCTGCGGATGACACTACTCACGTCCAAACTGTAAAACTTCTTGATGGTGATAACTACTTCGATTTGACAGTACCTTTTCAAGAACTTGCGTTCTCTTGGTTGAGAGTTCATCCAACTGTTGCTAGTTCTTACCAAGCATGGGAAAGAGGTGACTATCCAGCAGATACACAATTCTACGTTGTAGATGATGATATCGAAAATGCTGTAATCTTCAAGAAGAAGCAATTGATCAACAAGGCAATCTCCAAGTTTGATACAATGTCTCCTGAGAAGAAAAGAAAAGTTGCAAGACTTTTAGGACTTCCAGTTACAGAAGATTCTAAAGAAGATTTTGTATACAATCAAGTGGATAACATTCTCAAGCAGACTGAATTCAAGTCTGGTAAATACCAAGGATTGTCAACAATCGAAGTGTTTAACAGATTTGCAGACATGAAGGAAAATTTACTCCATATCAAAGATTTGGTTAAGCAAGCTATTGCACATTCAGTTTACAGAGTTAAGTCCAGTGGACGTGTCTTTGAAGGTGAATATGAAGTGGCAAAAGATGAAGAAGAGTTGGTGAAGTTCTTAGCTAATGATGATAATCAGGACGAACTAATCACTCTAGAACAAAAGTTGAAATCTAAGAAACTCGCTTCTGTATGATACCTGTAGATAGTTTATTATATAAAATTGATCAAAAACTAAATAAACTATCGACTAATGAGCATCAGCAGATTCAACTCGAAGATAAAATCTTAGCCTTGAATGAGGCTCAGATAAAGCTTATCAAACAGAAGGTTGATGGATTTAGTGTTGTCAATGGAATGGGAATGGACGCTTTCAAAAAGCGTTATGAAGACTTGCAAAGACTTGTAATTAATTACAATCGTGGTAAGTTACCATTACATCTAAAGAACCAAACATTAAATCAGTGGACAGCTGATATTGATACGCTTGATCCAAAGTACATGTTCTACATTGACAGTTATATTCTAGCTGACAAGGGAGTGTGCAAGGATCGACAAATTTGGATAAACAAAGACTTGGCAAAACATGGTGATTTGCAGTTCTTATTGAACAACGTTCACTATAAGCCATCTTTCGAATATCAAGAGACATTTAATTTCCTCTCCTCAGATGAAATTAGTATATTCACAGACGGAACGTTCACTCCTAATGATATATACATCTCTTATATGAGATATCCAATCTACATTGATAAGACAGGCTATATCAGGTTTGACGGCCAACCATCTACGGATGTTAACTGTGAACTTGAAGCTTATCTGGAAGATGAGTTAGTTGATTTAACCGTCCAGAACCTTGCAATGTATACAGAGAATGCTTCTGCGGTACAAAGTGCCCAGTTCAGAATACAGACAAATGAATAAATAAACTTAACAAACAAACAAAAAAATGGCTGATTTCTCGTTAACCACCCTTTTTGTAGTTCCAGTAGGGCAAACTTCGCTCCCTAGCACTGGTTCTACACAGGATCTAACCGCTGGTCAAGTTGGTTTCTTCAGAAACGATTACAGTGTGGCTACAGCTGCTAACATTGCTGCTGCTCCATACTTCTATGTAGCTCAAGGTAGACAAAACACCTACCTACAAGGCTCTAAGCGTTCTGATAAAATCAAGGGTTGCCCTTCTGGCTCTGGTTGCTCATCTAACGTAACTGAATGGTACAAAGTATCAGGTTGCGGTACTCCTGCTGTCCAAATCACTGATGTAACTGATTGGAACGTACAGTGTGGAGAAATTGTGACCCTTACTCTAAGAGGTCATTCTAGTTATCTTGACACCTTGTACTTCAACGGTTTCACCCGTTCTGTAACTGTACAAGCTCCTTGCTGCGATTGCGGTGCTGATCCTTGCGCTGATGTCAACACTAATGCGTTGATCAACCAGTTCATCTATCAGTTGAACCTTGCTGCTCCTGGTAACAACCCTGACAACATCACATTGTCTGATTTCTATACTTTCGAGAACGTAGGTGGAACTATCCTTCGAATCTCTGGTAAGCCTCTTACCAAGTATGGTCAGCCTTGCGATATTGCTGCATTCCCTTGGGAATATGACAGAATGTACTTCCGTACTTTCGTATACCAAGGTCCTGCTACCACTGCTGACTTCATTGTTGCTGACAATTGTGATATTGTTGCTGATCCTGTTGTTGTACAGAGAGCTTCTTACCCAACTGGTACTGCTGAAGAAATTGCTCAACTTGAGAAAAACTTCTACAGCTATCAGGCAGGTTACTTGAAGCACTTGTACAGAATGAATGGTTACAACGAGAACTTTGAAACTTATGTAACCACTGGTACCATCTATGATACCTATTACATCAAGTTCAATCAGTACGACCGTTCTGCTTATCAGTGGGGTGATTATATCTATGAGGATAGCATGGTGATTGTTGCTGTTCCTAACGCTGCCACTCCAGGTAACGCTGGTATTTCTACTGCTGTTGAAGCTGTTCTTGAAGCTGCTCTTGGTACTGTAGTTGACAACAATGTTTGTATCACTACTACTACCACTACAACTTCTACACCTCCAACAACTACTACCACTACTAGCACTTTGATTCCTTAATAGTAGGTAAGTTAAAATTTCTACAACCTATGCCAGAGGGTGAGAGGATTAGTTCTCAAAATCCTCTGGCATTTTCTTTATAACTCCCATGCCAACTCTGCAACTAGACATTATTGTAGTTCCAACATACAACACGCTAACAATGGCTGTTGCTGACGCATCTACATACCCAACTACTCCACCAGCTGTCTCTGCACCAAACTTGGAGGTTAATGTTCCAAACTTTGGGATAGTAAACGTTCCATTTACTGTTAATCAGGTGAATGTGTTTTCATCTTCTAATTTAGGAATTACGCCAGTTGGAATAAATGACCCTCTCCCTGATGGTATTTACTATCTGAAGTATTCAGTAGCACCAGCAAACGTAAACTATGTTGAGAGAACTATAATGCGTACTGAAAGACTTCAAGAGAAGTTCGATGAGGCATTCATGAAACTTGACATGATGGAGTGTGATAGAGCAATTAAGACGCAATCTAAGGTGGAGCTAACAACTATATCATTCTTTATTAATGGTGCTATAGCAGCAGCAAATAATTGTGCTGCGGTTGAAGCAAATAGATTGTATCTTCAAGCTGACAAAATGCTGAACAACTTCTTACGAAACAACTGTGGATGTTCAGGAAATAATTACGCAACCGTAACAACTTATTATTAATATGGCAAAGTGTTCAAGCTGTGGGGCAAGTGTAGGATGTGGATGTAATCTCAAAAATGGGATGTGCGCATTCTGTGCAAACAAGAAGAAAGAAGAACTCACAGTACAACCACCCACCACTCAAAATCAATAGACATGTTACAACCTAGATTAACTTCTTGCCCTGAGTGTGTTGATATCCCAACATTGTTACAGGATATCGAATGTAAGATTACAGAAGTTGCAAAGAATCTTTACAACAACACTGTGTTTGCATTGAATATGCCTGTCCCATATACAACTATGATAGATCTTCTTAATTACAGAAGAATCTTGACATATAAGTATTGTAACCCAGATTACGCTAAACCATATAGCGTATGTCAAATAGCTAGTAAAGTAAAACTTCTAAAATATAAATAAATGAGCTGTTCTAATTGCTTTAACGGATGCACTGAAATCATATCTGATCAGTGCGTAAGATATACAGGATACGGCATTCCTGCCCTTGGTATTTCCAATGGGGACACACTTGCTTTTGTTGAATTACAAATTGCAAATTTCATCTTAGATCTGTCTACTGGTAATGGCATTATTCCTGTCATTGATCCAGCTGATCTGTGCCCATTGGTGAGTGGGTTTCTCCCAGTGTCTGGTGACATTACACTTAATGATGTTATCTCAGCATTGTTGCAATCAATTTGCGCTTTAAAAACCAATGTTACAGCAATCGATGCAACGCTCGCCACCCTTAACGCTGATTACACAATTGGATGTTTAACAGGTGTAACAGCATCGTCTGATACACATGCTATTCTTCAAGCAGCTATCAACAAGCTCTGCTCAACAGCAGCTGACTTAGCAGCATTTGAGATTGAAGTTGACACCAATTATGTTAAGCTTGCTGATTTGAATGCGCTTATTCAAGCCTATTTGAACAGCATTGCACCATCCAACTTGTACAAGAATAACATGGTACCATACGTTGCGTATGAATATTATGGACCTCTTACAGGCTTTGATGTTACAGGAGCAGGATCTGGTCAATTCATTGACGTATTTTTGTGTAACGGAAGTAATGGAACACCAGATAAAAGAGGACGTGTTGCTGTAGGAACTACAGATGGAAGCATGGCTGGAAGTATTCCAATGAGTTCTATTGTGAATCCTTCAACAGCAGGTAACCCAAGTTACTCATTGAATAGTGTACAAGGTTTGAACAATGTCACTCTTACAGCTAATCAAATCCCTTCTCACACTCACACAGCAACAGCTACATCCACTGCTGACCCACACTCACACTTTATTGCTAAAGATGGTTCTACAAATATTGGGGATCTAACATCTACATCTCCTCTTGTTACAGATTATGATGTATCTGGTCTTTCTGGTGATAGATTTTCATATAGATTAAAAAGTATATCAGGAAGTGCTGACAGGGGACCAACTAATAATGCTACAGTGAATGTTACAACTAGTGTAGTTGTTAATGCAACAGGTGGTGGATTGAGCCATATCAACATCCAGCCTACAATTGGTGCTTATTACATCATGTACATCCCATAATATCATGGTACAAAATAATAAATGCTCAGGATGCGGATCACTTGATCCTTGTGGATGTAGTGATCCTGGAAATGATTTGCTATCAACATCGCAAGTTAAATACGTTGGTCCTAATCTTCCAGGAACAGGAATACAGAGTTGTGAAGACTTGACAACAATTCTTCAAATAATTGATGCACAGATTTTGGCAATCAAAGAGATTATCACTCCTACGCCACCTCCTCCATCAACAACTAGTACATCAACAAGTAGTACCAGTACATCTACTACCACAGGAGCTCCTTACTATGCTTGGTATTTAGGTGGATTGGTAAATCTTGCTAGCCCATGTACATCAGCTGTATTGTTATCTCCATTGTATACATCTGCTCCTGTATTAGCTAATGGCGTTGTATTGTACACTAATAGTGGACTAACATCTACTTACAGTGGATATATTTACATAACCAACTTAAGTACTAAGTGGACAGTATCAAGTGGTGGAGTGCTAAGTGCAGCAACTTCTTGTTAATAAACCAATAAATTAAAAGTGCATGTACGTATTCATAACACTAACATCAGCTGGAGTAGACGCAGGACCATTCAACCTTTATTCAAACGTTGATGGATTTGTATCTGCATTTGATACAGGAGTAAGTAAAGCAACCCTGTTAGCAGGATATTCTGTAATTGCTCCAGCTGGTACAACAACAGTGAGAATAATTAGTACAGGAGTATGTACAAACTACATTGATGTAGTGGTAGGTGCTACAACTACTACTACTAGCACTAGCACGACTAGCACCACTACAACTAGTACTACCAGCAGCACCACTACCACTACTAGTACTACAGCATCGCCAACTGCTTTTATTTCAACTTGGAGAACTACAAATACTTATGTTGGATCAACTAACTCAGACCAAGTAAAGCTTCCATTAAAAAATGGTGGTGTTTATAACTTTACTGTAAATTGGGGAGATGGAAACAATAATGTTATCACTGTTTGGAATCAAGCTGAAACTACTCACACATACGTCTCTTCTGGAGATTATACAATTACTATTACTGGAACATGTTCTGGGTTTGCTTTTGAGAATGGAGGAGATCGCAAAAAGTTATTAAGCATTACATCTTTTGGTAATGTAAACTTAGGTAACTACTCTAATGGTATATTTAGTGGATGTGCTAATTTAGATCTATCAGCTGTTACAGACACCCCAAATTTGTCAGCAATGACTATTTTAACCAGAATGTTTGCAGATTGTACTAGTTTAACTACCATTAATAATGTTAATTCATGGAATACTAGTACTATTACTAACATGGAGCAAATGTTTGGGCTTGCAATAGCTTTTAACCAACCCATAGGAAATTGGGATGTTAGTAATGTTACAAACATGAGACTTATGTTTCTTACTGCACTTGCATTCAATCAAAATCTAAACACCTGGGATGTAAGTAGTGTAACAACTATGCAGCAAATGTTTACATCTGCAACTTCCTTTAATGGAGACATAAGTAATTGGGATGTAAGTAGTGTTACTAATATGTCTTTTATGTTTAATGCTGCTTATGTCTTTAATCAAAATATAAGTGGTTGGGATGTAAGTAGTGTAACAACTATGCAATCTATGTTCAGTACTGCAATTGCGTTTAATCAAAATATTGGTGGTTGGGACGTGAGTAATGTTACTAATATGATTTCTATGTTTAATACTGCTAACTCATTTAACCAAAACTTAAATAGTTGGAACGTAAGCGGTGTAACAAACATGCAAGCTATGTTTAATTCTGCCGTTTCTTTTGATGGAAACATAACTGGTTGGAATGTTGGTAGTGTTACAAATATGAATAATATGTTTGCAGCGGCATCCGCATTTAATCAGAATATTAATTCTTGGAATGTTTCCAATGTTACAAACATGGCTGGTATGTTTAATGCAGCAAATAGTTTCAATCAAAGTTTGAATAGTTGGGACGTATCAAGCGTTACGAACATGTCAAGTATGTTTTACCAAAATACAGCATTTAATGGAAATATAACTTCTTGGGATGTTTCAGGAGTAACTGATATGTCACTTATGTTTTATGGTGCTTCAGTATTTAATCAAAACATTGGAAGTTGGACCGTAAGCAGTGTTACAAATATGGCAAACATGTTTCATGATGCCGTAGTGTTTAACCAAAATATTGGTGGCTGGAATGTAATTAGTGTAACAAATATGGGGGGCATGTTTAACGGTGCTTTAGTTTTTAACCAAGATATAAGTGGTTGGAATGTAAGCAATGTGACACAGATGGGGAATATGTTCAAATCAGCTTTATCTTTTAATCAAGACATAAGCGGATGGGATGTAAGTAATGTGATTAGTATGTTCTTTATGTTCCAAAGTGCATTTGCATTTAACCAAAATATTGGAATTTGGGATGTAGGTAATGTTACAGATATGCAATATATGTTCTTTAATGCTACAGCATTTAACCAGAACATAGGAAATTGGAACGTGAGTAACGTTGGAAATTTCTCTAATTTCATGGGAAGTAAGACCAATTTAACGTTTTCAGCTACTAACTTAGATGCTATTTACAATGGGTGGAGTTTACTTACACTACAACCTAATTTGAATATAAGTTTTGGAACAGCTAAATACACGTTGGCAGGTCAAGCTGGTAGAAACGTATTAACTGGAGCTCCAAACAACTGGACTGTAACAGATGGAGGCATATAGATTAAATTATGCTTTTATCACACTTCTATAAACTAAATTCAAATAAACTCTACTTTATTGGTTTTGTAGGGTTTCTCCCAGGCATTTATTGTCTGGGAGTTTTTATTTGGAAAAATGATTAAATTTGAGTACATATAACTCTGGAAATCAGGAACACAAAATGTCAACATTAAGAAAATTAGTATCTGACGTGCGTGCAACGCACAAGATCATATCAACAGATAGTCTCATTACAGATAGAGCAATTGCCTCTGAAGTGCGGAATAATGCACTATTGTTGATAAAAAGAGAAACCAATCTAAGAAAACTCTGGGCGACAGATACACTTTTTACCACTATTCCATGTCTGGAAATGTGTGAGGTTCCCATCTCAGAATGCTGCAATTATGCAGATCCTTGTTCTGTTGCTAGATCAACGTATCAACTTCCTAGAATATCTGAAGGAAATTATCAATATGTCATTCAAGGTGTTTATTCAATAAATGCAATGTCTGGACAGGGTAAGAAGATGAAGGAGATAACTGTCAATCGTTACCTCAATCTATTAAAACTTCCTGTTATCAGAAAAGAAGAGTATTTCTGGATTTCAAATGGTTATCTTTATGTCAGCAATCCAGCACTACAGGCTGTTAGGTTTGTAGCTCTGTTTGAGGAAGATGTCCCTAATGACATCATGTACCCAGAGTGCGGATGCGGAACTCCAAGCTACACCACTGATCAACTTTGCAAGAATCCTCTTGACAATGAGTTTGCTCTTCCAGGATATCTAGAGAAACAAGTGCTTGATTTAACATCACAGAAACTACTTCAAAGCTATTTCAATCTAAAGACTGATATGACTGATGATGGAATAGATGGTCAATCACCAAACTCACCACAGTTTAGATGAGAGTAGCGAAAGACTGGCGAAGTGCCTCAAAAGAAAACTACAAGAATTTCAAGAGTGAGAAACCTGAAATAGACATCTCCTTCGAAGACTGGAAGAAGATTGTCTATGGGTTTAATAAAATGTTCACTGAACACATGCTTGAGACAGGAGAGAAGATAAAACTTCCAAATGGCTTAGGAGAGTTTGCAGTGAATAAAAAGAAAAGAGTGAGAGTTACAGTGGTTGATGGTAAAGAGTATATCAACCTACCAATTGACTGGAAAAAAACTAGAGAGAAAGGAAAATACATCTACAACTTTAACTACCATACAGAAGGATATTTCTTTGGATGGAAGTGGTTTAGAAGATCATGCAGATTTAAGTTTTCTGCTTTCTGGAAGTTTAAACCTACAAGGGATAACTCCAGATTGATTACCAAGTACATTAAGTCTGATGAGAAGTATCAACATATTTACGCAACATGGAATCTTAATTAAAGATGAGCTATTACTATAAATTTAACTTCGTAAGTCCAGATCCAATCTACTCCACTGTTAAGGAAGAGCTTAAGAGCTATTTTGACACAGGTGCTATAGATGATTTGTTATTCCCCACCTATCTAGACAAGTGTCTTAGAAAGCTGGGAAGAGCTACATACGTAATAGCTGAGACAGCTCTTGTTGTTGATAACTTTGAAGCAAGACTACCAGATAACTTTTACGCTGTTAGAGAGGCGTGGATGTGTACTGCTGTAAATGGTTTTCCATATCAGACAGCTAATTCATTCTATTCTCAAGCAGCAACTCAAACCACTATACAAGTGAGTCCAATTACTACAGACTGCGCTATTCCAAGCCCTTGCTGTGGTAATGTAGGATGTGATGGATCTTGTATGCCTGAGTTTATGCAAACTGTCTATAAGACAAATAATGAGGTGGCAATGTCCTACCAAAAAATGTATCTCTTGAAGCCAGGAAACATCTCTGCAAGAAAGCAATGTGATGTTAACTATACAGAGAACTGGGAGATGTACGGACAAGGAGTTGCACCATTGAACAACTTTACACCAGGATCATCTACTTATGACTCATTCGATATTAGAGACAACAAATTCGTTACGAATTTCAGAAATGGTATTGTCCATCTCATTTTCTATGCTCAAGATTACGACAGTCTTGGAAACCAGCTTATTCCTGACAATTATCGTATTAGAGAATATCTAGAACACTTCATCAAGTACAAAGTGTTTGAGATGCTTGTCAATCAAACCAATGATGAAACATTCAATCAACTTCAACAAAAGCTTGTATATTACAAACAACTTTCTGACGAAGCGTTCATCATGGCAGATATTGAGATTAAGAAGCAAGATTCCTGGACTAAGCAGCGTAGAATAAGACAACAATTGAATAAGTTCAATATGTACGAGCTTCCTAACAGAACTAATAGATACGGTAGGAGACGTAACAACTAATAAGTTATGGCAGACGAGTTAGACAAAATAAAACAGATCATCAATGGTGATCAAGGTAATGTTAAACAGGAGTATAATAATGCCACTACGGGACTGAATTTAGATCAATCTCTAAATCAAGTTCAGAAAGGTAGACTAACTTATGCTCTTAACGCTGCTGTTGAAAACTTTGATTCAAATTCTGTAAACTATCAGAACGAACCTGGTAACGAATTATGTATTCGTTTCCCTGAAGGTTTTGTGCTTATAGGGGAACACTTTATTGTAGAGAAAAACAAACATATATTCTTCATTACTAATCCATCTACAGGAGACAGTCAGATAGGGTATATGGACAATAATGATTGCGAGTATCGTGTTCTTGTCAATGCTCCTTGCCTAAACTTTAATACTGATTACCCTATTCACAAAGTTGTCCACAGAATTACCAATTGTAATACAGAGATTTATTGGACAGATGGCTATAATCCTAGAAGATATCTAGACATTGATGACATTCCTAAGATCCTTAGATCTGGTAGTGCTCTTTGTAGCCCTATCTATACAGATGATCTTGATTGTAATCAACTCAAGCTACAGCCCAATTTTAACATTCCTGAACTAACAATCATTGATGTTATCAGTGGAGGTAATCTTATTGCAGGTACATATCAGTTTGCTATTCAGTATTCTGATCCAGCTGGTAATCCATTTACTTCCTACTACTCAGTTACTAATCCTACACCTATTGCTGATGAGTTTATCACAACACCCAACTTCAATTATCCTGTAGGAAAATCAATTGTTGTCAATGTTGACAACCTTGATGTATCTGGACAGTTTGAGTATTTTAACCTTGCTGTAATCAAAACTATCAACGGTGTAACATCTGTTGATCTTGTTGGTACATATTTCATTGACAATGGTAATATACAAATCACCTACACAGGGCAGTCAACAATCAATCTTGTAATACAGGACATATTTGAGAAGTTTCCATTCTATGAAATTGCTCAAGACTTAACTGCTGTACAGGATGTTCTTGTATGGGATCAGTTGACATCTATTGATAGAATCAACTATCAACAAGTTGCTAACCAGATTACGTTGCTATGGGAATCTTGGAGAATTCCTGCAACAGAGAACTATGCAGACGAAATAAACGCAACGAATCTTAGAGGATATCTTCGTGATGAAGTGTATGCTTTTGAGATTGTTTTTCTATTGAAGAACGGAAAACAAACAGATGGATTCCATATTCCAGGAAAAGCAATTACAGGATATGAACAATTGCTTCCAAGAATTCCTGATACAGATCCAGACTTTATAGGTAACCCTGACCCAATCACACATGATTCACCGTATTGGAAGATTTATAACACAGCTACTATCACAGGATTCTCTCCAGAATATTCAACAAATGATGCTTATAAAGGACCATATCAATTTGGCGAATTTGCCTATTGGGAATCTGTTGAAGAATATCCATGCAACACAGACGTGTGGGGAAATCTTGCAGGACAAAAAATCAGACATCACAAGTTCCCAGATGTAAACATCTCTCCAATATACGAGAGTAAAGTCTTTTCTGCACCACAAGCGATGGTGATGGGGAACGATGCTGTTTTTCCTATTGGTGTAAAGATTGATCCTTCTCAAATCTTAAATCTCATACAAGTATCAAATCTTACAGATGATCAGAAATCTGACGTTGTAGGATTTAAGATTGTGCGTGGTGATAGAAGTGTTAATAAGTCTATTGTAGCTAAGGGAATACTTAGAAACGTTGGTGAGTACACAAGAGAAGAACAATCATTCTATTTTCCTAACTATCCATATAACGATCTCAACGAAGATCCATTCCTTACAACAACAAACAATGCTTACCAGAGCGAGTGTGAACCATTTGATGTTTACATCACTAGCCTTGGTACAGATCCAATTACTGGTAATCCATTAGCTCGAGTGCAGTATTATTCTTGCGAGAACAACAAAATTGTCTACAAGGATTACACTTCTATACAAGAAGATGTGATTTGTGCTGTTGGTAGACCAACAATTATTATTGGCGGAGGAGAAGTGGGATATGCTAACTATGATGTTTACACACTTGATTCTCCAGCAGGAGCAACGTTTACAGCATCTTATGATGATAGATTCTTAGGACCAACAACATTGAGTGTTGGTGATACAGAAGATACTGTTGAGGTTGTTGCTGATACAGCTGTTATATGTACAGCGAGTTGTGCAGATGCTCAAATAAGAAGAATTAGACAAGTGAGATCTGATGTAGATTGTGGTGGCACAACGCTACTAGATGGCTTCACTGACGAGAATAGATACAGACAAATCTTCAACTCTCCAGAGACATCGTTTGGTCAACCATTCTTAGCAGACATTCTCAAGCTTGAAAGTGTAATGTTTGGTACTGGTAAAGCTCACTTTGTTCAGGTGGCAGACAATGCTAAATATAAGTTGCTCTCTGAGGCTGCTCAGAAGGCTGCTCTTGATAGTTCTGCAAGACTTGGTGGTATTACTACACCATTTAGTGCAACAGCTATGTTCACTGCGTATCAGTCTTATTTGACTATTTACATTAATGGTATTACCAGAAGAAACTATGCATACTCATTCAACTCTATTGCTGATTACAACTATGGTGTAGGTGTTCCTGACAATCAAGGAATCAAGCAAAGAGAGCTTGACATAGCTAGGTATTTGATTCCTGGCGTTCAGGCTGTAGGAGATGATCTTCCTATCAACAACTGGAACAGAGAAAGCTCTGTGTTTATGAAAACAAACATAGACACTACAGCTCTTCCTTATCCTGATAAGAGTCCTAACATGCTTTCTGGAATTACAAGTATTGTTACGGATAGATCAAGATTCACTATTTCAGAAATAGGAAACTGTTCAACACCAGCTAAAGAAGAGCCTATACAGGTTGTTTCATATTATGCATCACTGAAGAACTCAGTTGTTAATCAGTGGGGTCAAATCTATTCATACGAAACAATTGATACAGGTTATCAATACATAATTAACTCACCTAATCCATCCACCACGGTGTTTGGTGGTGATACATTCATTAGCAGATTCGCATTCAAGACCAAGCTTCCATTCTTTATTGACAATAGAGTGAATGCTCCTGATGATAGTGACATCTTCTATGATGAAATAGGTAACGTTGCCTATCCTAGATATTGGCACTCTGCGAGATCTATTCTCGAGAACTACAGCATTCCTGGACAAGGAGTGATGGCAAACATCATTTCTTACAAGGCACATAATTTTGATTGTCCTAATGAAGTGGGAACAGATGTGATTGTATCTACATCAACCACCACTACTACTAGTACAACATTCCCTCCAGGTGGTTCTGGTGAAGTGACACCAAGTTCAACCATTACATACTATGATGGTTACTTTTACTTGTTTGCCTATGGTATTCCAAACTTCTATTGCGAAAGTTCTTACAATACTGATTTAAGACAAGCATTTAACAATAGAGAGGGAGACTTCTGGCCACATGTTAGTACAGACATTCCAGATGACTGGTTGCAGCAGAGCTTTGTACCTATTGCACAAGACAACACCTACTACTACAATACAACATTCTCAAAGCAAAACAGAGAGAATACATTTACTCACTTACCTGTTGATTGGGAAAGTAGATTGTGCTTTACAAACTATCCGTTCAGAGCTATCTATTCTGATGCTCAAAACATCGATGCTGACAACAGAGTGAACAACTGGCTTATCTACAGAGCTATTTCTTATTTTGATTTCCCACAGAACTATGGAAATCTAGTGGCTCTTGATGGTATTCAGAACAGAGCTATTCTTGCAAGATTTGAGAATAAGACATTGATGTACAATAATCTCTTGACTATTGACACAAGTAACCCTCAAGCTGCTTATGTAGGTAATCCATTATTGTTTAGAGGAGCACCTCCTATTGACTTTGCAGAAACTGATCTTGGATATGTGGGAAGTCAGCACAAGATGTTGTTAAAAATTCCTCAAGGTCAAGTTACTGTTGATGCTAAACGGGGACAAGTGTTCTTGATCCAGGGAACAGAAGCAGTTGACTTATCTGCATTTGGATCAGGAATGAACAGGTTCTTTGTTGAGCATTTACCATTCATGATTAATAATAACTTCCCAGAAGTGAATATTGATAACCATTTCAAAGGAATAGGACTTCATGGCGTGTATGATGCTGTATATGACAGAGTGATTATTACTAAGTTGGACTATGCACCAAAGTCAAAAAACATTTTATATGATCCAGTGGAGCAAGAGTTCTACATTAACAATGTTGTTAATGGTCTAACTATTAGACAAAACGTTAGTGTAAGTGATGAACGTTATTTCTGTAACGTATCATGGACGTTATCTTTCAACATGAATACAAAGAGTTGGATAAGTTTCCACAGTTACATTCCAAACTGGTATGTTGCTGAGAACAACTTCTTCTATTCAGGACAAAACAATTGCTGTGAAGACTTTGATTTTCTAGTGGGTGTATTGGTTCCAAATCCACCAACTACCACTACAACATCTACATCAACGTCTTCTACATCAACCACTACAACAACAGTTGCTCCTTTACAATGTAACTTTACAGCTACAGTTCAGGAAATAGATTGTTCTTTGGCAGGAATTGGACAAATTGTATCTTTAGATTGTGATTTGGCAGGAGATGGTTATGTAGGACCTTTTACAACATCTACAACATCTACAACAACTTCCACTTCTACATCAACCACTACTAGTACAACTTCAACTACCACTAGTACAACAAGTACAACTACTAGTACAACAAGTTCTACAACTACAACAACAACGACAGCAGAACCAACTACTACTACCACTAGTACAAGTTCTACAACGACCACAACTACAACACCGTCTCCAACAACAACTACTACCACTACACCTGCACCTCTTACAGATGAGTGTTATAAGTTAGATTCTGCTCCGTTTGGTGGATGTACGTTTGTGTATAAAGATGAGAATGGTGTAACAATCACTCTTAACATCCCATCACAAGATGAGGGGCTATGCTTTACAGCATGTGTTACTGAAGTGATAAGCGATGATTGTGGATTTCTTGCACAAGGTATTGGCTGTCTTGATCCACAGTGTGATTGCAGCCCACCTCCAACTACAACTTCAACCACCACAACTACAACTACTACATTAGAGCCAACTACAACAACAACTACTACTTTAGAACCTACTACTACCACCACAACAACTACAACTGCAACACCTACCACTACCACTACCACTACAACAGCTAGTCCATATTGTTATGAGATAGTAAGTATCCAAACTACTCCTGGTGAATGTTTTGATTGTCCTGGCTTTTTTGCAAGTACAACTGATACAATAATAATCTTCTTTGATAGTTGTGGTGGAAATGAAATACCAGCTCCATTTGATATAAATGTAACCGCACATTATAGCGATGCTTCAACACAAACTACATTTATAACTTCAGGAACTACTGGTAGTATATTGATTGCTTCAAGTGATATACAATGTGCACCGCTACCTTCTTGTGGTGAAGTTGCAAGTCCAACATTTGACTACGCTGATGTAGTACCTGTGACAGGAAGTATTAGTGAATGTTGTGTGGGGCCATCTTAAAATAAAATAAATTGGCAATATTGTTAAAATTAAAAATATGACTATAACAATAACATTAACCACAGCTGGGACAGATACTGGCCCATTTAACCTCTTCTCTGATGTAGATGGTTACACATCAGCTTTTGTAACAGGTGTGTCTAAAGCAGCTCTTCTAGCTGGCTACACAACAACCTTAGCCCCTGTAGGAACTACAATTGTTCGTGTAAAGTCAACTGGTTTATGTAGCAATTATATAGATATAATACTTGTTTTACCAACAACTACAACCACCACTAGTACATGTCCTACATATTATCAACTTGCAGGATGTGATCCAGAGGACAACGCATTTACATTGACTGTACCAACTCTTGGTATAGGTCAGCAGTATGTTCTTCCTGGTTCACCAGTTAAGTATTACACATACACAGGAGCTAGTATAACAAGTTGCATTGCTCCAGGTACATACAATGGTTCTATTCTGCAAACATTAAATATTGGATGCCCATAACATGTCAAAGACTATTACAATAAAGCTAACCAAGACAGGCCCTAACTCAGGGCCTTTCACCATCACAGATGAGTATGGAAATGTTATTGACTCAGGTGTAACACTTGAGGAGGTGTCTATTGGTGTGAGTTATATTGTAGACAATAGTGTTAACTTAGTTACTATCACCTCTGAAGGTAAATGTGCTTATGAAAAATCATTTGCTGTTACAACAATTACACAGGATCAATATCAAAACACTACTGTAGAAACTATTGAAACAGCATGTATGTGGAGACACATAAACGATCATGCCATCTACAACATCTTCTATGGGCATATAGAACCCTACATCATTGAATATCCTTTTGCATATCAGTATCAAGATGAGATTCTCCAGAATGTAAAAGACTACACTAAGGTGTATAAGTATTTCAATGATCCTTATGGTATAAGTAATGATGTATCAAGAATAGAACTTGACAATGTTTGGTTTAACAAAGCTGTCTTATACAACGGACAACAATCAACAGGTGTGCTTGAGCTTGTTCCAAAACCAATCAACAATTTGAATTCTTATCTACAATATCCTATATTGAATACTAATAGTAAGACAATCACTTTCACAAAGAGTGACAACTTCTATCAGTATAATACATTCTGGTCTGTAGTAAAAGATAAATCCATACCACTGTTTGTAAGAACATGCGAATCACTTTCTCTTGATAAAGAAGTGAATCAAATTAATATGGACTACGGACCAAGATCATTTAAGAAAGAACCTCTGAGAGCAAAAGAATTGAAAATAAGACATATTCTTGACAATCGATCAGATGCACATTTAGTAAGCCAATTCATTATAGCACCAGCACAAATCTCTTACAAGTAATATGAAAGGATGGTTAGACAACTTTGGTAAAGCAGACAACGCTAACGAATCAAACGTTAGCCTTCCTGAAGGATTTGTTGGTGTAGGATATAATACAGAAGGAAGAAACTATTCCCCTGCGTGGGGAGGACAATTTGAGTATGGAGGAGAAATTGCCCAGCGTGGTAAGAAGATTGATCAAATACTAAACGCAAATAAGAATCTTGATTGGGTGAAGGGATTGTATGATGCCAATTACGGATCTATTCAAATCCCAGGTCAAGAAGGAAGAAGCACTCATTTTATGGAATCTGCTGATAGAAGGGTTTATCCTACTATTAGAAATATTGATGGAGAGTTAAAGTACTTAGGAGATGATGCTTACAATTATGCTGATAGCACAAACAGCTACATTGAATTTCCTACAGATAGAAAAGCTAAAAAGTTTGCAAAAAATTACAAACGAGGAACAGGTGTATTAGACTTCCAGCAAGGTGGAATTATTCCAATTGCTCAGAATGGTGTTTCTGAATACATGAATAAAAAGATTCAGGAAAAAAAGGATGCAACCATTGCGAAGGAGTATGACCTTCCTGAAGTTGTTGTATCAGCTCCAATAATGACTAAGTATAATGATCCTGATAAATTAACTGGTTATCCCCAGTATATACCAAAGTCAGGAGATAATACAGATATTCCAGGATGGGACATGGCTGAATTCTACAAGTCGTGGGTTTCTAGTCCAGAGTACGAAAGACGTATGAAGAACACTGGATACTATGAAGACGTGCCAGGGAACGCTATCTATCGTAAAGAAGGATCAACTATACGTCCTCAAATGGGAGAATGGCTATCTAGTGCTAGAGAATCAAGAATGGGTGCATTAGAATCAGTTCAAGAGCCTGGATTTATTCAAATTGAACCATCTTATTATAAAGGACGACCTGCTTCTCGCTATACAGGACTTGGTATTGAAATACATCCAGATCATACTAAGACTCCTGAAATGTTTGAAACTGTTCTAGCTCATGAAATTGGACATGCAATAGATAATACTACTGCTTTTGAAGATTCGTTAATAACGTCTACAATGTTGCCGTTTTCAGAGTTTAATAAATCATTTTATACTATAGATCCCGTTACAGGAAATTATCAACCTATTAATCAAAAAGATGATATAAGAAGATCTCAAGCCTTACATATAAGAAATGATCCTCAAGAATTCAAAAGTGACTTGAATGCTCTTCGATATCTAATGTTTGATAAAGGGGTTTATGATATTAGAAAAGGGAAAGAGTTTACAAAAGAAGATTTAGAAAGAGCCAAGGAAAAACTAAAAGGTAATCAATCACTCGATAGAACTATTCAAGCGGCTGGCGAAAGCGGTTTAATTAAGTTGATGAATGTTATTGCCAAAGGTAATGAAGAAGTTGCGCCTATTGCAATGAATGGTGCTTCTATGCCTGGCTCTGTAGGATTCACATACGCACGTGTAGCTGGTGCTGCTCCTAGCAAAGGTAAATATGCAAAGAAGACAATGGCTTCTGCACAGAATGGTCAAGAAATGAGATTCTATCAGAATGGCCTTGATTGGAAACCAAAGAGTATGCAAGAAGGTGGGAAGATTTATGAAGGTATGGAACTTCCTGAGATTGTTGTAGAGGGTAAGGATGAACGTATAAAAAATGCAATGTCTCAGGGAATGGCAAATCTCTATGGACATGTTGGTGAGCTGATGGGTGCTCCACAAAAGGAGATGATGCAGTTGATTACAGGAAAAGAACAAACACCTTCTCAAGCATGGGGATTTCAAAAACCTGGTGGTTGGCTAGATAGCTATTCATCATTTGGAAAGAATGCTTTTAATTTTGGATTGGATGCTCTTGGAGACCCAGTCAATGCTATACCTGGTGTAGGTATGATTGATGATATTGGCAGACTAAGTTTAAAAGGTATTGGTCAAAACCTTGTTAAAGGCATTGACAATATAGCTATTTCACAAGCACCATCTCCTCAAATGATGGCAGATAATGTATTAGCCTCTTCCACTCCTAACGCATCAACTGTTCCTAATCAACCACAACTTCCATATACAGAATTGGATCATCCTCACATGGATTTGCTTCAAGAATTAAAGCAAAAAACTATTGATAGAATTGATACTCCAGAAGGTAGAAGAAGACTCCAATACATGATAAATAAAAATTTTGGGAGAGATCATAAATCTTGGGGAAAACCTGTAGAATCATGGGGTGAGTTTTTCTTGCATGGTCTTAAATCAGGTGAGCTTAGTGGTTTCAAAAAACTAAAACCTGATGATATAATCGAGGAAATTAGAAACTTAAAGTTTATCAAAAATAATGATCCTTTCATCGATGCAGATAATGCATTTGCAGGTCGTAGAGGTGGAGATGGAGGATATGGTCCTGGTTCAGTTGCTGCAATGTACATGGGTGAGAATCTAATTCCAGGAGACATAAGACGTATATTTGATCATGAAATGGGCCACATTTTTCAAAGAAATCGAAGGCGAACAAACCTTGATGATAAACTTTCTGAGCTAGAATTAAAAAAACAACCAAGCTCAGTTCCTGACTCATCTCTCTCAGAAGGACAGTTAGAGGATGTTGATTTTTCAAAATCAAATCAACAGTGGGGATATGGTTTTTATCCAGCTCTTGATTATTTCCTAACAGGTAGTGGAGGAATGGAGAAACTACCTTTTGCTGCTGAGGTTAGACAAAGTTTATTACGAAGAGGAAAAATAAAAGATTACTATGATGAAATAACTCCTCAAATGATAGAGGATCATTATGATCTTTATAATAAAACAGGAGGTAATAAAAGCATCTTGAGATTGTATGAGATTATGGAGAAAACTCCTAAGAATTTCAAAATCTTGAGTGAAACTTTAAATAATCTTCCTTCTGCAACATTACCAATTGCTGGTGGTGCAGCTGCTACAATATCTGCATTGCAAAATCAACAACCAGTACAGAAGCAAAAGAATGGTGGTATAACTAAAGATAATCTAGGTTATTGGAATCCAGATAACTGGGGAAAGCCTGTTGAGATAGGTAGTAACAACATTACAATGGAAGGAGTGTACGAACCACTTCTTGGTATTTCTGATACTGGTGACACAAAGCTTATGCAACCAGGAAAGAATTACAAGTTCAATGGTAAGAAGGTTACAGAGTTTCCTGTTGCACAAACAGGTAAAGATACTCCTGCTCAACAAGAAGTTTCAAGACAAGATTACTTGTCCAAGTTCAATATGTATGATGATGTTTTGAAATCAAAAAACTACACCACTCCATATTACAAAGACAATAATATCGACACCTCTGAGGGAGATATGAATTGTATAAATGGAGTTTGTTATATGGTTTCAAATATTGCAGGTGTGAAATTTGACAAAGGTCAGACTAAAGATACATACACTGGAAATGCAACATTTGCAGACAATGCAATGGACGAAGGATATTACAGATCTAATCCTGAGAAGGAAGGATTTGGTGTAGGTGATATATTCCAATATGCTAGAAAGAAAGGTAATACATTTTCACGCTTTCCTGGAGAAGTTGATTTTAGAAATGAAAATGATCTCTATCCAAATCATGCAGTTTTGATTGTTAATGAATTTGTGAAGGATGGGAAAAAGTATTTTAAGGTTGCAAACAACGCAGGAGGAGACAAAGTTGAAATTGAAGATGTATCTGAATCTGAATTGATGAACAGATATAAAAAGGGTTATAAAACTTTTGATGGAGGAATTACATATCGATATGATCCAGATAAAGTAACATCTATAAAAAAGGAGAACCAAGACAAGATCAATGTATTAAAAGGTAAAAATCCTTACTCTGGTCAATATTCAAAATTTGATACCTCAAACTTAACTTTCTTTAATAATAAAGTAGATGGATTGAATGTTAAAAATGAATTGGCTCCAGACAAAAATTTACAAAGATATGCAGATGTCTATAAGACTGTCTACAGTGATCTTGGTAAAGGTTCTAACATGCCAATTGATTCGTTCAATAAATTGATAATGAATCAAATAGGAATTGCTGGGCAAGAAACTAAGTTTGGTGAATTTGCATCTAATCCAAAAGATATTGTTCCAGACAGTCTTCTACCCTATGCAAGAAGAGCTAGAGAAATCTATGATTACAATTTTGGTGAAGAAGATAATTGGAAAAAGGACTATTGGAATAAGAACGCTCATAATGTTCAAAAAGAATTTAGCTCATATCAAGACTTTGTAAAAAGCCTTGACTCTGAAGATTCTGATTATAGTCCGTACAGAACACCTAGAAGCGTTGGTGAATTTCAACAAAAAGATTTATCTGAAAGAGGTAATTTCTACAAATACGACTTAGACTCTTTTGAAGGTCAGGTTAAATCTTCATTAGCATTAGCTGTTGATAACTATCATAAATTGAAGGCTAAGTATCCAGATCTTTCTGAAGACCAGATTATTGATTTGACAACTTTGATGCACAATGCACCAGGGAAAGCACTTGAGCCAAGATTTGTAAATTACTACTTGAAAAGAAATGATGTTGATTACATTGATAAAGTGAAAGGCTTTGCACCAAAATCATTTGGAAAAGATCAATCTAAAAATGAAAAGATTGAATGGAAAACAGAGAAGATATCTCCAGAAGAGGCTAAGTCAATAGCTGACTATGTTAGATCTTTACCTAAGACCAAACGAAATGGTGGTGACGTGGGAATCAATCAATTAGATGCCCAACCTATGAAAAAACTAAATCAATTACTTAACTTTACAAATAACCCAGACAAGGATAACTGGCTGGATAAATACAACTGATATGAAGGCTCAAATTTTAAAGATAGCAGGTGTTAAGTCTGAGAAGGAATTTTACAAGAAGTTTCCTACAGAAGAATCTTTTATGAAGATTCATGGGAAAGCTTTGAAGAAAGCTCAAGTGGGAGCTATGATTCAAGGTAGTACAGCTCCTCAGTTTAACCCTCAACCAATGAACTTTCAGCAGTTGTATGACCAGAATGATATGTTTGTCACTGGATCAACTCAAGATATGCGTAATAAGCAAGCAATGGATCTTGCTTCTTATGAAGAGAAGACTGGTGGTAAACAATCAGGATTCACTGATGCTCTCACCCAACTTGGAAATGCAATAGGTAGTGCTTCCAAAGGAGCTGGTGCTAAGAATGGTAAGAAGTTAAAGAAGGCTGCGGGGGGTGCAATTCTTGGTGGCATTAGCAAAGGTATTGATAAAGCTGGTGGACCAGCTGTCTTTGCTCAGAATGTTGGAAACATAGTTGGAGGAATCCAGCAAATGAAGGATGAGAAAAACATCATGAAGGAAGCTCAGCAAATGGCTGGTGTTAGTGATGTTGCTCTTCAAGCTTCTATGACACGTCCAGAACAAGTTCAGAGAAGATATGTTCGTCCAGAAGATAATGTAAACACTGGATCAGAGTTCTTTCCAATCTATGGCACAGGAACTGTTCTAGCAAAGAATGGTACAGAGATAGCAAACACGTTTGCTCCTAACACTATTTACACAGACTTAGAACAAGCTCAGTTTGGAAAAGACTTCCTAACTAAGTTTGGAAATGAAGGTGGATTTGATGCTGCTTCAAAATTAACTGTTGGTATTGGAAATCCAAAAGGATATGGTCCTAGTGGTGCTAGTAAACTTGGAGGTGGTGTTGGGAGTACAGTGGGTAATGTATTTTTTGGTCCATTAGGAGGAATGGTTGGAAAGTTTGCTGGTGAAAAAATTGGTGATCTTCTTGACAAAAAGGCTGAGAAGACACAACAAGCAAGAGATGTTACTGATAGAAACATTACATCAATGGCTTTCAATCAGGGTGTCCAAGGATTGCAACAACAAAACTACTCTCATGTGAGAGATGGTGGTATGATAAATCCACAAATGATTAATCAGTTTGGTAATTATAAATTAAGTCAATTGTTGCAGCCTGATCCAACTATGGATACATTACGTGCAGGTGGACATTTGAAAAACTATACCCCTCCTAGTGAACGTGCAATGTACACAGGAAGAGAACAATTTGCTATGGGCGGTGATCTTGAAACCCACTGGGGTGGATATGCTGAACCTATGTCTTATAATCCATATCTACCTGATGGTGGAGAAACTGTTATGTTCAGAGGAAAGTCACACGATGAGTCTGATGGACAAGGCAACACTGGTATTGGCATCACTTATGGTGACAGTCCTGTAGAAGTGGAAAGAGGAGAACCAGCTGTACAACTTAAGAATGGTACAGATGGTGATAGCAGTTTAACTGTATATGGCAACCTACAAATACCAAGCTTTGGTGCATCTCTAATGGGTGATGATAAAGCAAAGGGTAAGAAGTTTAAACATTACGTTGCTGATCTTTCTAAAACTGAGCAGAAGCAAAATAAGATTGTAGAAAAGTCCACTGAGAAACTTGATAACTTAGAAGTTATTACGCCACAAGATCTTCTTTCTTTCGAATCATACAAAGCCAACATTCTTGGAGCTAACATGAAGCTTAAAGACATTGCTAAGAAGAAGCAAGACCTTGCTTCTCTACAGGCTGCTATTAATGACACAGCTGAAGAGTATGGTTTTGAGGCTGATGCTTTGGCAAAGGGTAAGATTAAACAAGCCAAGAAAGGTGCTTCTATTAAGAAGGCTCAAACAGGTGTTACAGAAGAAGGTAAGATGTATGAAGGTTCATTACTTCCTGAAGTCACTGTAACTCCTTACGATGAACAATTCCCATTCTATCAATCTCTTTCTAACGAACAGAAAAAATACATCAATGATAAAGGTCCAATAGGAAGAGCCACTAGAGCACTTGCCACCACTGGTAAGAGAGGACAAACTGCTAAAGACATATCTAGTTTAGTTAAAGATGTTGAGAAGTTTGGATATGAAGCAACTGGTGTTCCAGGCACTATTAGATTTGCAGAAGATCCTCTTCAAAACTTAACAGGTACAGGAAAAACTTTATTGGATCTTGGTTTAATGGCACCAGGTTATGCAAATCCACTTGCCCCAATTACAGGACCAGCTATGTATGGAGCACTTGGCGGAATGAATCCTATAACAGGGGAACAATTATTTGATCAGCAAAACTTACAAGGGGCATTCAACACATTAGATGCAGTTGGAATAGGTTCTATGATGGCTGCACCTCTTATACAACCAGGTAAGCAAGCAGTGATGGGTGGTTTGAAAGCTGTTGCTCCTCACATGATAAGCTTGTCAAATATAGCTGATCAAACTAAGGATGCTATGCGAATAGTTAACGAAGTTAAGAAGTTAGAAAAAGCTGCAATGGCAGATGTACCTGTAATGCAAGGAGTTGATAAAGTTACAGATGTTAGAAACTTTGGTAGAAGTGTTAAGGACTTAGAATCAAACATACGAGGTGCTACAAGTGCTGAACTTGCTAAATATTCTGATGAATACAATAAACTACTTGCAAAGGCTAAAGAGATTCAATCAGCAGGTGTATCACAAAGTTACATGACTACACTAAATGATATAGGTAGAAAACTAACTGATCTATCAGGCTATAAGCATGATGAGTTTATACAAAAACTTAAAGACGTAGGAATTGATGCACAAACTGTAAAAGTATTAGAAGGTAATCCAGACTTAGCAGCTCAGTATGCTAATAGAACCGCTGGCTTTGATGACACATCATGGAATTATGAACTTAATAGTGAACGTACACTTAATCAAGTTCGAGATGATATATATAATCCTCCAAGTAAATCATCTTATTTCTCACCTTATGAAAGACCAATAGATAGAGACGTTATTGCAATAGATCCTGTAGACGGTAGTGTAACGAGAAAACCTGATGCTTACTCTACACTTTATCAAAAAGATGGTATGATATATAAGGATATGAGAGGTCAAATGGAAGATCAATTTTACTCGTATCCATTCTATAAAAATGTTGGTGATAAGATAGTAGACATGTACGCTGGTGCAAGACTTCGTAATTCTCCAGTTCTTGCACAATATGAGCCAGGTATGTATTCTACAGAGCTACTACCTAGTTTATTTGCAGATAGAAATAATGTTTCAGGTATGCTTAAACAAGCTTTACAACATGTTGACCAAAAAAATACTGGACTATTTTATCCAGCAAGTAGCTTATCTGGTGATAGTTATCCACTGTCACTTAGAACAATGTCTAGTCTATTGAAGAATGATCCTAACTCAAAATTAAGATTTCTTGGTTACGAAAATTCTAATAAAATGGGATTTGCTGATCAGATGAATAATCCTCAGTTATTACAATCTGAGCTTGCTGGATATTTGAAAGATCTTGAAAAAGTTAGTGGTAAATCTTTACCTAAACCAATCTATCCTTCAAAATCTTCTAACCAATATCAGCCAGTGGTCTTTCCAACATTTGGTGTTTCGAAAGGTGGGCATAGCGCACTTATAGACGATTATTTAAAGAATGCAAAAGTTTCAGACCGTCTTGGTTTAAAAAGATCTGTTGAAATGCGAGGTACAAATGAATTAAAAAATGGAGGATTTGTAGATATTGAAAAAGCTCAAACTGGTACAACAAATCTTCCACAAGTAACTGTTAACGCATTACCTATAGTTCCTAAAAGAGATCCATTTGGTCCAGTTAAAGTTCCTCAAAGCGTTATAGATGCTGGTATTAAAAAGCCTCGTCAAACATTGGCACAGATGTCTAGCTGGCAACCAACGTTAGGTAAGCTTCCAGAAATTAGACCATTCTACAGTCCTTTCTATAGACCTGGTGCTGATCAACAGACAGAAAGTGAAGAAGGTAAGATTGACTGGATGACACTTGCTAATCAGATTATTCCTTATCTAAGACCTAGTAATGCACAACCTCTTGACCCACGTCAATTGGCTGGTGAAATGCTTGCTCTTGCAACAAATCAAGTTGAGCCTGTACAAGTGCAGACTATCCAACCACAACTAAACGTTCCTTTTGATATTTCTCTACAAGAGATTATTAATGAGAATGAAGCTGATTACAGAGCTACTCAAAGAATGGTGGGCTACAATCCAGCTGCTCTAGCAGCTTTGAATGCTGAGAAGTATGCAGCTAATCAAAAAGTGCTTGGTGAGCAATTCAAGTTGAATCAAGTTATGAAAGATAAAGTGTATGCTGAGAATAGAGATCTTCTAAATCAGGCTAACCTTAACAATCTACAGGCTTTTGATCAGCAATACAGCAGACAACAAGAAGCTCTTTCTAATACAAAGGCTACATCACAAGCTGCTCTTAGCTCTATTGCTTCTAAATACATGCAGAATCAGTTAGAGAATAGAACTCTTCAGACATACGAGAATCTTTATAACTATAGATTTGATCCGCGTTTCAGAGCGAACAACATGAATACTCTTGCAATGTTTGATACCATGATGAATGATCTAACTCCTGCGGAACAGAAAGCTCTATCTGAAAAACTAGCTTTAGCATCTGCTAAAGCAACAGGAGCTAGTTCTACAACAACCAATACAACCACAATTAGAAACGGTGGCATTGTAAGGGCAACCAAGTAATTTGTTAAATTTGATAAAATAATATACAATGGCTTCATTCACAGATGCAATACCACAATTTAACCCATATATCCAACAGCTTCCTGTTGATGCTATGGTTCAAGTTGGTATGGAGAAGCAACAACGCTACGACCAGGGAATACAAAAAATTCAGTCACAGATAGATCAAGTTGCAGGATTGGCTATATCCAGACCTCAAGATAGAGAGTATCTACAGTCAAAGCTTAATGAACTTGGTACAAAGTTAAAAACTGTTGCTGCTGGTGACTTCTCTAACTATCAGTTGGTAAACTCCGTAGCAGGTATGGCAAGTAGTATTGCCAAAGATCCAACCGTTATTGCATCTGTTCAATCAACAGCACAGAGAAAGGCTCTCCAAGAAAGGATTCAGAAAGATACAGAAGCTGGAAAATACAATCCTGCAAACACAACAATGTTCAATGTATCAGAGCAGGAATGGTTTAATAATCCTGAAGCTGGAGCTAAGTACACTGGCTATTATAAAACTCCCCATAATGTGTGGGATAAGATTAAGGATATAGGAAAAGAAGTTGGTATCGATACTAAAGAAATAGATAATTTCTTTCAAAAAGATGCTGCTACAGGAGAGATACTTCGTGACAAAAATGGACAACCTCTTTTTGATGAAGTGTTGGTTCAGAGGACTTTGAAGGGAAAAGATCCAGCAAAACTTCTTACTGCTTTTCAAAATGCACTCACTCCAGAAGATTACGAACAACTTTCTATTGAAGGTAGATATAAGTATTTGAACTCTACACCTGAAGAACTTCAAGAAAAGATTACAGCTCCACTAACTGAAAAAATAGAATTTAATAATGGTAAGGTTGAGTTGTTGAAAATTGCATTGACGGACGAGAATAATAAAGCAAAAAAGAATCCAGAGCTTATTGAATCTTTAAGTAAACAAATTGAATATTTTCAAACAGAGAATAAGAAATTAGAAGAGTCTCAAAAAAGTGGACTTCAAAAACTTGCAACTAACCCAGAATCTGTAAAAGCAATGCTTTATACAAATGACTATTTATCATCAATGTCTAGGGTTTTGTCAAGTGAAGAGCCTTCTACAAAATATTCTGTGCACCCATTGTTCGAAGTTGCAATGGATAAGAAAAACTATTTACTAAATGAAAGAACAGCGCAACTCAATGCTTACTATAAAGGAAAAGAGTTTGAGCTTTTTGAACAAGAGAAGAAACTTGATATAGAAAAAAAGAGAAGAGAATTACTTGGTGGTTTTGGATCTGGTACGCCTGGACTACCACAAGGTATTACAGAGTTGGCAACTCCTGCTGAAATAGTTGCAAGCAAAAACTCAGAATATGAACAAACGCTTTCTAACTATAATTCATTCAATAAAGAAATTGCTATTCAATCACTGAAGGCTTCAAATCCTAAATCTGCTTCAGAAACTCCTGCTGAGTACGAAAGAAGAATAGCTGTTAAACTTCAAGAGATTGCTAAAGTTGTAGATCCAAATTCTGGAAATGTTAATTTGGCAGTTGAAAAACTTGCAGTGGGTCAACTTGAAAAATGGAGAACAGATCCAACTAGTGTTCCTCCAACTGCAAAACTATTGATCGAAGGACAAAGTAATTCACTTAAAACATTGAGTGTTCTCCAATCAGAAATGAAGTCTGCAAGAGATAAAGCAGATCAGATTGCAATTTCAAGAGGGATTGATACCAAAGCTTATGAGAAAGCTTTGAAGGGTGTTAAGCCTGTTTCTATAAAATTAATGACAGGAGAGTCAGTCACTTTATCACCAGAAGATCAATTGGATCTTGTGAACCTTCGTCCAGAAAGATTTAACTTCTTTGGGCCTATGTCTGTAGATACACAGCAATCAAAACTTAGTAGTCAAGCAAGAATGAAGCTTAATGCCAAGTATGGTGCTGAGAAAATGAATCAGATAGAACAATTACTTTATCCTGCTCGAAGTTTTGATTTACCAATTGCTACTGCTTCACCAATACTAACAAATATATCAGATGGTATAAGAGACTCAGAGGTTGCAGACTACGCTGAAATATTAGCTGAAGTGATGCAAGAAAATGGAATGGTTGCACAACCTTCTTCATTTGATATACCACAAGGAGACTTGAAAGAAGGTGAATATAATGCTAAGTTTTCTAAAGTTTTAGAAAACTACAGATCAGTTGCTCCAGATGAAGTAGAAGCACTTTCTAGTGCAGTACTTTCTGGAAAATTTGCAGGGAATGCAATTGCTTTACCAGGAAGCGGTGGTGTACCAGATAGATATTACTTGAATATTACTCCTGAGTCTGGACAAGCACCAACTCCTATTCTAATAAATGAACAAGAGTTTAGATATTTAACTTTAACTGATCCTCCAAAAGCTTCTTCATTCACAGGTGCTCCATCATTATTAATGAACAAGGGAACAACAAATTTGAATTCTTCTGGAGATTATATGACCACGTATTTTTCACCAAATGATTTCTCCAACTTCCAAAGTTCAACGTATGCACTTCGTGGAGATTTAGAAAGAGATTTAGCTAATCCAAACTTATCTTTCATGAAACTCTACCTTATTGATAAAAATAGTGGTAATTTAGTAGATCAACAATGGGTTAGAGATATACCATTTAATATCACATTGAGTAATGGTTCACCAGATCCAACACTTGAGCGAAGTGCGCAAGGATTCAATAGTCAAAATGTTCAATTGATTTTCAATAGACAAGTAAATTAATGGAAGAAGAATTAGCAGTATTGGGACAAAATAGTTCACCAAATCAAAACCCTTCAGCACAAGCACCTTCTGAGAATCAAAGATCGATTATTGATACATTCAATACATTAATGAATCAAGGTGCTCCAAAGCTAGGGCAGGGCAATAGTACATTTACATACACCCCAGCTGCTGGACTTGATTCTTCTGGTAGATATGATAAAGTTTATCCAGGAATGGATAATGAAGATCTATATGCTACATACCAGGGAACCGCTGAGAAACTTGGCAATGGTGTTGCTAAGTTTGTTGGCATTGGTGCAACTACATTTGTAAATGGTACAGCTGGTTTGCTTTATGGTATTTATGATTGGGCAAAAACTGGAAAGTTTTCTTCAGTGTTTGACAACGATCTTACCAGACAATTAAATGATTTCAATAACGAATATTTAGAAACAACTTTTGCTAATTACAAAACACAAAGAGAGCAAAATGGTGATTGGTGGGAACCAGAAAATCTTTTAACAGCTAACTTCTTAGCTGACAACATCATCAAAAATCTTGGCTTTGCGGCAGGTGCACTTGCCAGTGGTTTTGCTTGGTCTGGTGCTTTCAGAGCTATTGGTTTAACAAGTAGATTAGTAGCCCAAGGAAGAAACATGGCTGCTGCTGCTGACACTGCTGTTGGTTCTGCTAATGCTCTTCCACAAATACAAAGACTTTCTACAATAAATAATGCACTAACTAAACTAGGAGCATCCAGTAGAATGGCTGCTGGTAGAGCTTTGATGGGTGCTGAGAGAGGAATCGTAGCAACATTTGGTGCTGCTGGTGAAGCTGGTATAGAAGCCCTAAATGCTTCTCAGGAGTTCAGACAATCTTTGATTGATAAATATATTGCTGAAAAAGGATACACTCCACAAGGAGATGATCTAGCCAATATTAATAATCTTGCTGAGAGTGCTGGTAAGACAGTGTACGGATTAAACATTGGTTTGCTCTCAGCTTCTAACTTTGTACAGCTTCCTAAGATATTTTCTTCTACTTTCAAAGGTGAAAAGAATATTGTTAATAATATTGCTTTCAGAGAGGGTAAGTATGTTTCATCTATTCCTCAAAAAGGAATTGCAAGAAGCTTATACAAAGCAAGAAGCTTTGGAGGATTACTGTTTAATACTACTGAAGCTCTTGAAGAAGCATCTCAGTATGCTGCTCAAGTGGGAACTGAAAACTATTTCTCAAAACTTGATGAGACAGGTGAAGCTTCTATTTTAGATGACTTGTTCTTCAATGGTGCAAAAGAAGCATTCACTAGTGATGAGGGACTTCTTAACTTTTTTATTGGTGGTGTATCTGGTGCTATAATGACATCTGGTATACCAACATTTGGTATGACTGGTGCTATCAAAGAAAGAGGGTTGTTTGGAGATGGGGGACAACAAAAAACAATTAGAGATGAGGCTATTGGCATATTCAATAATTCTCTAATTAAAGACAAGCTTAAAGATTCAGCAAAAGTTATAAACGCTTCTGAAAAAATCCAACAAGAGAGAGCTCAAAAGATTGCAGAGGGTGATGTATCAGCAGCAAAAGATCTTGAGTTTGATTTTCTTTTTGGTACAGTGTTGAATCGTGCAAAATATACTTCTACAGAATTTATAAATCAAGAACTCGAAGAACTTAGAGCATTAACTACTACACCAGAGGGATTCTTGCAATTGCAACAAGAAGGATATGCATACGAAACTGATACAAAAGAATCCTTCTTAAATAGATTAAATAATATTGAAAACCAATCAAAATATATTGATAAAGCTTATCAAGATATTAGTTTAAAGTATAAGGGTATTGTTGATGAGAAAGGTGAACGTGTATATAGTGATCCTGTTATTGATAAACTTACTTATGCTGCTTCTAAGATATTTGATTACGACATTAGAATACCTAGTCTAAACAATAAGCTTATAACTGCTGGTGTAAACACCGCTGATTTGTTTAATGATGTATTGTTAAATGGCACACCTACGAATGAGGCTGTTGAAAAAGCACTTACGGAGATTACATCAAAGGGATCAGTGAATGAAGATGAACTGACTCAAGACCTATTCGAACTTGTTGAGATGGGTATGAAGAGAAAGAAGTTTATCGATGAGTATAAAGAAATAAAAGAAAACCCATCTAACTTCACTCCAGCAGAGAAGAAGCCTGACACTGTAATTCCTGAAGAGAAGCTTGGTCAAAGAATTAGAATCAAAACCAAAGCTGGTGAGAAGACTTATGAGGTGGGAGAAGAATACTTTCTTGGAAGAGTTGTTGAATACGATGCGGATGGAAAAGAAATTTATCGTTTTCCAAAACTGACAATTGTTGGTCAAAATGCAGATGGTACAATTCGAATAAGAGATAACAAAGGAGAAAGAGATATCAACCCTGAAGTTTTGCAAGATTATAGACTTGGAAAAGTTTCTAACATTGCTAACAACCCTGAAGCAGCATTCTACATGAAGAATGCTAACACCATTGTAGAATGGAACATGGGTAAAGATAAAGGTGGTATTAAAAAAGGTAGACTTGAGTTTGATAGTGACACTAATAAACTCATGTTCACTTATGTTACTAAGAGTAAGAAGGGTAAAAGAGTTACAAAATCAATGCCAATTGATCTAAAGTCTTTTGAGGCTAAGCCAGGTTTTGACAAAGCAATGTTCTCTCTTGGTAGAAAACTTACTACTGAAGAGCAAGCTGATATTCAAAAATCAAAAGAGGCTGCTGCAACTCAACCTCCTTCTGAAATGTATTCACAACTCATCAACGACTTTAATAATGAAGTTGTTGAGAAGCAAGCTGAACTAGAGAAAACAATTAAGCAGAAGAAAGCTGACATCTTAACCATTGAAGAAGAACTCGAGAAGCTTAATAAAGTTATTGAGAAGGGTGGTGTAGATGCTAGAGTTAAAAAGACTGTAAGACTAAAGTCTTCTGTAAGAAAGGCTCTTGATGCAGCTATGCGTTTGTCAAGAGCTAAAGAAGATTTGTTACAAGAAGTTTCTGATCTAGAAGCTCAGAGAGAAGAGGGTGAAGCGATGCTTGCTTATTTGCAAGATGCTCTTCAGAATATTACAGAACTTTCTGGTAATGAGAAATCTATTATTGATCAGTTGGAGTTTGAAACAGAACTTCTAAAAGAATCAATAGAGGAAACTGGTAAACAAATCAATTCATTAACAAGACTTGCTGATCAGATTGAAGCTGCTATTGATTCAACTATAGACTTCTTAAGAAGCTTAATTGATCAGTTTGAGATAAACTATCCAAAGGTTCCAAGAATCCTAGGAGCAGAGTTTAACGAATTTTTAAAGTTAAACCCTAACTTCTTAAAGGTGAAGCCAAACTATGTTTCAGACTTGCGTGAGCTTGACAGCTTTATCGCTGAGACTGAGGATATGGAAATTGCTGCGAATGAAGAGAAGTTGAATAAAGTTTTAGATGAAGTAAAATCTCTAAAAGAAACTCTTGTAGCAGATGCGAATGAGCTAAGATTCAAAGAAGAGCTTATTGCAAAAATGAAGAAAGCCTACAAAGAACAGCAGGCTAATATTCGTGAACAAGAAAAGTTAGCGAAGAGTGATGCATTGAAAAAGCAAATTCTTGGTACAGCTGATAATGATAATCCAACAGCTCCTGTATTTGACAGAGAGTTTGAAGTGGATGCTAAGAAGCCTGTAGCCATTCTTCCTAGAGCCACTCTTGCAACTAATAGAGCAAAGCCTCATCAGAAACGTGCTCAAAGATTTGGAATGAACTTCCAATCATTTGATAATGACAAAAAGAAAAAGATTAAAGGTGTCTACATCACTTCAAAGAACCAGGATCAATTGATTCCTGGATTGATGGATTTCTTAAGAACTGACGAGAACGGTGTTAATGAAACAGTTGATCCAAATACAATCATTGCTATGGTGATGGTTGATATGTCAACTGGTGAGCCTGTATTGGTTGGTGAGAATGGTGAAACTCTTACAGAAGAACAACTTCAAGATCCTCTTAACAACTCTATCTACCAAGTATTCCCACTAGAGACTCTTAAATGGTCTGGAGAATATGGTGATAAATCAATGTTTGCTAACAATGTTCCTGAGAACGTAAGAAGCGAAGTTACGAAACAATATGCTGAATGGAGAAGTAGAATTCTAAAAGTAGAAGACCTTTCTGAGGTTCATTCTATTGATGTATCATTTGGTATAGCAGAAGTTAATAAAGATACAGAAGGTAAGAAGTTATATGACACCAGAACAGGTGTTGAAGAAGCTGGACTTGTCACAGAGTATGATATTGACAACTCTCCAATAATCACTGTTGCAACAAGTGATGAATCTATCATTAGAGGCATAAGTGTAACTAAGTCTTCCCCAGGTAGAGTGTTTCTTGACATGGGTAATGGACTTGTTCCATTGAACAATAGACAACACACTCAGAAAGAAGCTGAAACTATTTTCAATGCTATTCTACAATTCTCAAAGAATGCATTTGATAAAACAAAAGGTGTCAACGATGATCAAAGTAAGAGACTAATATCTTACTTGAAGTCTGTTGTGTATTGGGGCATACCATCCAATGAGGCTGGTTTAAAACCTCCAGGATATAGCAGTGTATTCTTCAAGGATGGTAAACTATTCATGTCTGGAAGAGGTGAGTCTTTCCCATTTACACCATCAGGTCTTTTACAAAACAAGGACAGTATCATTGCTGTGTTATCAGGAATGTATCACAATGTGAATGGTAAGTTTGCTAGAGAGCTACAAGAATACGAACAGATTACTAACATCTCTGAAGATGGAACTATTGAATCTGTAATGTGGCCTACCTATCAGTCCTACTTACTTTCTACAACCACTCCTGATGGAAAGAAAAGATCAGGAGAACAACTTCCTCTTTCTACATACATGCGTCCACTAGAGGGACCAAATGATGTAAACAGATCTGGAATCTACTTCTACACCACTGATACAGTGGATGATTATATTATTCCTGAAAGCAAGAAGGAAACTAAACTTACACCTGCTCCAACTGCTGCCCCTGCTGAAGCTGAGGCTGAAGTTGACTTTATTCTTGATGGCGAAACACCAAATGAATTAAGATCTAAAAAGACAGGAAAAGTTATTGTGTTTGCAGCACCTTCTGAAAATCCAACATTAGAGAATATAAAAATATTCAAGTCTAATGATTTGGAATCTGTAATGAAAGATTTTGAATCTAGAGGTGAAGATCCAAAGGTTGCTATAAAGGAAATGGTTTTGAAAATTGTTAAAAGAGCAATTGAATCAGAACAATCTCCAAAAAGTTCAAGAGCAGCAGAGACTAGAGCAAAACTATTTGGAAAAAAACCACTCACTCCTGCTGCACCTGCTACTGAAGAATCTAAAGAACCATCTAAGGCTGAGAAAACTAAATCTCGCTTGTTTGAAAAACAACCAGCAGCAGATAATATTGAAGATGAGGCTAATAAACTATCTGAAGAAATTGATAGAACAACTAAGTCTACTAAGAGAAGTAATAGAGCAGAGTTTAGAAAGGCAGTTGAGAACCAGGCTAAGTCTAACATGACTGAAGACTGGAATGAAATAGAAGCCTTCTGGAAGAAAGCTATTCCTGGTGTTCCAGTGTATAGACTAAAGAATATTATCCAAGCCACTAATGGTGTACAGGCTTGGGGTATGTTAAAGAATGGTGCTATCTATGTGTATGAAAATGCAGAGGTGGGAACATTCTATCATGAGGTGTTCGAAGCTGTATGGAAGATGTTTGCTGATCCAGCAGAACAACAATCTGTTATTAATGAATTCAAGTCTAGAACTGGAAGCTTTATTGATAGACCTACAGGTGAGACAGTAAAGTATTCAGAAGCCACCCCTCAGCAAATCAAAGAACAACTTGCTGAAGAGTTTAGAGAGTATGTATTATTCAAGAAGGTTCCTGCAAAACCAAAAGATGGAAGACCTTTTATAGTTAAATTATTCTCTGATATTGTAAACATCATCAAGAAGTTCTTTACAGGTAAGGATGCAAACATCAATACAGAAGAGCTATTCAAGAAAATAGGTAATGGTTATTACGCTAAGTCTATTCCTTCTATGGGAGTTCTGCAAGATGTTCCTTCCCAAATAGTTGATATAGAAGATGCATTTGCTACAGAGGAAGATGAGCTTAGAGCCATCACAGTTCCATACAAGGAGCAGCATGATATAATTCAACAAATGGCTTATAAGACTTTGTCTCTTCTTGGCACCACTGATCAAAGTTTGTTCAATGTTACAAATCTCAATAGATCAGAGTTGAGTGATATTCTATTTGAAGAAATTATAGGAGAGATAGATGATGATGGTGTTTTTGTAAAGTCTGGAATTATTACAGAATTAATTTCTGCAAATAAAGATAATTGGAAAGAAGGTAAAATATCAAATGCTGAGTTTGTAGCACTCAATAAGTCTTTAATACAAACACGTGACAAGGTTATAAATGAGTGGGATGATATCTTCAATAAGTACGAAGAGTACATGAAGCAGTATCAAATTGAGTTTGATGAGAATGATCAGATCATACTTAATGATGAAGATAAGACTAGAGAGATTAATCAAGATGCTACAAAGATTGATGCATTTAGAAAAGCGAATCCAGCTATCAAACTTCTTCTTGCCACCCTACCTAGAACAACAGGAAGAAAAAATCCTGATGGTAGTTATGAAACAGTAGTTACATCTGTTGGTGGAAACGAATTGTTACCACTTGGTCAGACATTTGTAACAGTGTTGAATAAGTTATATGCATCTAGAGATGTAAATGAGATGATGGAAAATCTCAAAAAACTTGCTGAAGAAGATTCTAACTATGCTAGACTTTATAAAAGAATTGCTAAAAAAGAGTGGGATGAAGGTAATTTTGAATTTAAAAAACTAACCACTCCACACAGTCTGCAATTACTTTCTTCTTTCTTTAGCACATTCAAGAAACAAAATCCTGAAGTTAAGAATGTGTTCATTCTTGAAAATGGTGATGTTGTTGTAGGTGATGCAAACTTGGCAAAAGCATCTTCACAGATTGCTAATGACTTTGAGAATGGTATTATCATGTCTGCTAGAGATGGTAAAGGATATCTTGAATATAGTAAAGAGCAACTAGCCTATGTTGCAAAAGATTCTATTAATAAATTAAAATTTGACTCTTCAAACATTGCTGATAATGATAATGCAATGTTGAAATTCTTAGGTGATATTGGTGTTGAGTTTACTAAGGAAGATTTTAAAAAACTTGAGCCTGATGATAAGATTAAATTTAGAGAGATTGTAAAAGGTATAAGAGATAGCTTTGTTCAGAAAAAAGTGTTGATGACTCTTTCCAAGAAGACCATTAGTGTTCAAGGAAGACTTACAAAACTTGCTTTGTTAAAAGTTAAAGCCTCTAATCCAGAGATTGACATTACGTATTTCAACATTTCTAATGAACGTACCCAGTCACGCATTGGTGTAAACCCATTGAGTGATCTTCAAGACTTTATAGCAAAGACTGAAAATCTTAATGATAACTCTGTAAAAGAAAGTCATTACAAGTATCTTGTTATGGACCCATTTGCAAAAGGTTCTGTGATATTGAACAAGCTGTTTTCAAAAGGAGGTAGAAAAGTTAAAGAAGATAATCCAAACTTTGATTTACTTACAGTAGGGTATGTTGGAGGAACTAAGGATGACACCACTGGAAAACAAAAACCTTCTGCTAAACTAAACTATGTACAACGCATTGTACAAGAAATCAATCTAAACCTAGAGGGATTCTACTTGAACCTTGTTCCTGGAGATGCTTCTATTGAATGGATGGTTAAGATGGGCAACCATGTATCATCTAAAAACATGAGCATGGGTTACGGAAAGGTGATGGAGATATTTAAAGAATATTTCAAGTCTGAATACGAACTTGCTAAGTCTCCAGACAGATTTGTTGATCCATCTAGAGCATCTGAGAAAAACAATCTTAGATTCTTCTATGATATTCTTGGAAAAGAATTGAACGATGAAATCATAGCATTTAAAGAAACTGATGCTGAAGCTGTGTACAAAAAGTTTGCGGGAAGAATTGAAACTGCTGTTAAGAAGTATGTTGAGTCTAGAACAGATTCATTCAGATCTACGCTATCTACCTACAACATTCTTGAATACGATGGTGCATCATATTCATTAAGAAATGTAAAAACTTCTGAGGAAGGTGAGATGTACACATTGAGTAAATCAATGAACGAGCAGACGTTGAATAACAACTTGAGAGCACTCACTGTAAACTACATGATTGCTAACATCGAGTTGCACAAACTCATGTATTCTGATCCATATCAATATAAGGATGAACTTAAGCGTATCAAAAGCTTTAGTTCTCCAAGACAAGCTATTATGTCTGACCCAGACAGTTTAACTGTTGGATTTAACATAAATGCAGCAATGCATAATGTATTAAATGCAGGATTTGAAAAAGGAGATGCTGGATATACAGACTTAAATAGAAACTATTTCAGAACAGTTACACATGCTGATGTAATAGGTGTTGTAGATGTTCCTGGACAAGACTACGATGAATTTAAAGAAACAGATGGTTCAGGCATCATTTCTATGAAGGCTAATAGAAACTTGAGATTTAGAGCAGGTCAGTGGACAGATAATGATGAACTTCAATATAGACATGATGTTGCATATGAGGAACTTGTTAAGTCTGGAGCAGACCAAGAAACTATTAACGAGTTTGAGAAAAACAATCCTGGTGTACAGAGTGCATACACTCCTGTAAAACCAATTGTTGCTGGAACTACAGATAATGATCAAGGATATAATGAAGTGGTTCTTGATAAATTTGCACTCTATCCTCTTTCATTTAGAATAATGCATAAGATTAATCCAACATCTAATGCAATGAAGCTTTATGATAAGATGCAGAGAGAGGACATTGACTACATTGTATTTAATAGTGGTAGAAAAGTTGGAGCAAGAAATCCACACTCTACATATAATGCTGATGGATCATTTAATGATGCTCCTTACTTGGTTGAAGGAGATGATAGAAATGTTATAAACATTCCTTTCAAAATCATGGCTATCCAAGCAGAAGTTCCTTCTAAGGATAAAGCTCTTGTTACTAGAGGTTCTCAAATGACAAAGCTTTTGACTATGGACTTTATGGCTGCTGGCGTTCCTGTTGACTTTATGCCTAATGAAAAAAACTTCAACGACAGATATAAGGCTTGGAATGCTCTTGATGAAGCAGGAAAAGAACAATCTAAGCTCTACAAAGAAATAAAGAACAACAAAGAATTATTGCAAGAGATGACCAAGTTTGGTTATGAAAGCTTGCTAAGAAGATTGGGTATTGAGAGAGTTGATGACGGATATAAGATAACTGACTTCTCTGTTGCAGCCACCACTCTAAGAGATGAAATGCTTAAGAGAGAGGTGAATGATAATGTCATTGAATCACTTAACTCATTCCTTAAGGGTGAGACTATTCTTGAAGCAACTCCTGCATATCAGCAAGTGAGAAACATTCTTTATTCTATTGTTGATAGTGAAGTTGTTTCTCCAAAGATATCTGGTGGTATGAAGGTTCAAATTCCTTCTACACTATTGGAATCAAACAAGATTGGAGTGCAAGAAATCAATGGTAAGAAAGGATTTGTTTCTGACACATTGAATTTCTATGAAAAGGATGGAGAACGTGTTGCTGAGGTGATGATTGGTAGATGGTTTGATAGCCCTCTTTCTGATGAGGAATTAATGGACTATTTTAACAATGATCCTGAAGGTAAGAAACAAATAGCTGCTCTATTTGGTGTTGCATTCCGTATTCCTACGCAGAACCAAAACTCAATTGATGCAATCAAAATTGCTAAGTTCTTACCAAAAGAATTCCGTGACTCTGTAGTTATTCCTTCTGCACTTGTAGCCAAAGTTGGATCTGACTTTGACATCGATAAACTTTCAATGTATTTGAAGAACGTTTATAAAGATGCAAAAGGTAATATCAAACTTGTTCCATTCGAAGGATATGGTCAACAAGCTATTGACAAGTTCAAGGCTCTATCAAGAGAAATAACTGAAGAAAAAATTGCAATAAAAGAAGAAAAGGTTCTTAAGCAAGGTCAGGCTCAAAGAATATTTGGAGATATTGCTTTAGGTCTAAGTTCAGATAAACTTGCAAAGAAATGGATTCCTATATTCAGACAATGGTTTGCTAACGATCTTGTTGATGGTAAACTCCCTGTCCAATTAATTGAACAAGTTTTCATTAATAGAATTGAAGAACTCAACAAGAATATAAATGAACTCACTACAAAAGATTTGGATGACTTGTTTATCGAAGAACATGCAAATAGATTGTACAAGTCATCTCTTGAGAACGCTTACATTGAATCTTCTGAGAACTTGATAAAGAGTGACGAGAACTATGATAAGTTGATGACTCCTAACTCAGCACAGCAATTGAAAGATCTTGCAGATATCATTGCTAAGAAAACTGTTGGTCAGTCATATGATTATAAAAACGTAGGTAACATGTTGGATAGAAACTTCATGTCATCACTACGTCATGCGTTTGTAACTGGTAAGTATGCAATTGGTATTGCAGCTGTTAACCAGACAAACCACTCATTGATGCAGAGATTTGCATCTTTTGTAGATCCTGCTAGGTTGGATAATGTCTCTCCTGTAGATAGAAAATGGCTTGGAGATGCTAAGGTGAAGTTCCAAGAATTCAATCAGTTTGATGGTAAGGCTACCATGTCAATGATTAAGAACGCTGAGAGAAGTGAGAAGTATCCAAATGGACAATTCATCTCAGATATCATTGGTCAATTTATTGATGGGTATGTAGATATCTCTAACGGTCCTTGGATCATGCAGCTTGGTGCTACACCAAACGTAGCATCTACGTGGTTGTTCCTAGCTAAGATAGGCGTGCCTATTGACACCATTACATACTTCATGAATCAACCAATCGTTCGTGATTATCTAAGAACTGTTGAGAATGCAGGATACTCTTGGTTGTTCATAGATGACTTCGTAGATCTTGTAAGTCAAGATTACGAATCAGGAAAAGATGCATCTTCTAGAAATAAGATTCCAAACACTAAGTCTCTAAAAGACATGGTTGGAAAAAAAGCATCTGAGCTTTCAGCAGATCAAAAAACTGATCAACAATTTATTCTTGGTGAGTTCTTGAAGTATGCTAAGATGGCAGAGCACATGTTCCTTGTTACACAGGGAACTAACTATGATACATCTAATTTTAACGATCCGTACCTTCTATATAAGAAACATGAGCAGCTAGTAAAGGCTAGACAAACTATCATTAGCTCTGTTGATGAGATATTGGACAACTCATTTATTGGTACAACTGCTGAAACATTAAATGAAACAAGAGATGCTGTTGCTGAAATCTTAGCATCTGATAGAAGCAAGGTGAGAAATGTAATTGAGAAAGTTATTAAGCCTTATGTAAATCTTTCTGATCGTGACTTTGTAAAGGTGGCACAGAGAGCTGTAGCAGACTTATTTGACTATGCTGTGCAAACAAATACAATGTTTAGAAACCAAGTGTTTAACACAATGATATCTGAAGGTGGATATGCTAATGACATTGTAAAAATGGTTAGGGAAATCAAAGCAGATCCTAAGCATCCAATGTATAATAACCATGTCGTCAATACCATTGTACCACAACTTGCTCCAGAAGCTTCTCCTAATAGTGCTAACAACATTAAGATAAAAGGAGCTACTAATAAGATATATGATCAGAACAGTATTATATACAGCTTCAGAGAGTTAAAAGAATATCTGGAAGGTACTAACCAATTGTTCATGTACAAGAAGTTTGAGATGTTGGCATTGTACCAGTCTGGACTTTCTGTAAATAGACTTTCGTTTACATCCCTACTTCCTCATGAAGACTTTAAAAACATCTACAACGATACAATTCAAAAACTTGAAGGACTTCCTAATCTAGAAACATTTGCTACCTTGAATGTATTTGAGAGAAACAATTGGGCTAATGACGAGATTGTTCCTTATGAGAAAGCTAGATGGATTAATCTTAATCATCCAACAAAGAAACCAAAATACAATCCAGCAATGGAATATTTTAAACCAAAGATCAAGAATGCCATTAAAAATGGTGATATCCCACCATTAATGTCAAGAAGCGTTCTAGGAAGAAATTCTGATCGTGATTTCTTTGTATATTCGTGGGAAGACAATATTACAAAAGAAAAGAAAGCTGAGATGAGAAAGAGGGGTGACTTCTCTTACATCAAGCGTGGATTTTTCAGAAGAGTGAAGGATGTTGATGGTCAAGCATTTGTTCATTTATCTAATAACAAAGAGTACTACATCTATCAGGCTGTGAATGCATGGGGTGCTAGAGAACGTGCTCAAGAATTCTATGATGTTGAAAAGGCTTCATTGATTGATAATGGATTCATTAAGGTTGTGAATAGTAACAGTGTAGTGAATGGTGAAAGAGTTAAAACATCAGCTCCAAGAGAAGATTCTGTAATTGTAAATCTCTTCACTGGTAAAGATGCGACAGCTGCAAAGGCAAAAACACAAGCTTCTAAAGAAGGAGAAATGAAATTGAAAAATGGAAAAACTTATCCATATTCAAAAATCAATTCAAGAATGCTGGAAGTAATTGGATACACTCCAGAGGAAATAGGTAAAATTTTGAAATCAATCTGCTAATGGCTACATGTCCTAATAAAAATCTTAACGAGTGGAAATCTCTAGTTGCAGCTAGAGGAGAGGATGTTGCTTTCTATCTATGGGATAAGCATGAAGGAGATGTTCCATTAAGTGATTATGGAGATGTAATGTTTCAAATAGAAGAAGCTCCATCAACAGCAGCTTCTCCAGAAATCCTACAGAAGGTTAAAGAACTATTGAAAAAAATGGGAGTGAACATTGAGTCACTCGCTGAATATGCAAAGAAGTCTTCTGTAAATGTTTCTGGGGTAAATGCTGTTGCTGACCTTGTAAGAGGTGTAATTGCTGTTGCTGAAGGCAAGGAAGATGTAGCTCTTACAGAAGAGATGGTTCACGTTGCTACAGCTATTATAGAGCAAAAGAATCCCACACTTGTCACTGAGATGATATCAAAGATTGATAGGTTCAAGATTTACAATCAAACACTAGAGCAGTACAAGAATAATAAAGCATATCAACTTCCTAACGGTAAACCAGACATCAGAAAGATTAAGAAGGAAGCTGTTGATAAGTTGATTGCAGAACTTATTATAAATGGTAACACAGGAGATGGTAGTTTCCCAGAACTTGCTAATGAAGAGAATAGATCTCTCATCAGACGTTGGTGGAATGCTATTACAGACTTCTTAAGAGGAATGTACAAGTCTTCTAACATAGAAATATTCCAAGAAGTTGCTGAACAAATCATTGAAGGTGATGTAGAAGGACAGGTATCTGATATTGTTGATGGCGATGTTTTCTTTCAACTAGCAGAACCAACAAAGGCACAGAAAGAAATACAAAGAAGAATCCTTGAGACTACTGAATCATTAAGAAAGGGACCTGTCGATACTGAGACAGATGTTCTTACACTTGGTGATTCTGATTCTAGTAACTTCTATGAATACAAACAACCTGATGGTACATGGAAGAGAGTTATAAAACGTGTAACTGATCGTGTAAAGAGATATTACAAAGATAGATTTGGAGACACTGTATTTTCTAAAGAAGAAAAAGCATTCAATGAATTCAAGCGTACACTTGGTGTAAAATATCATGGATACTTTGAAGAGATTCATGACAGATTCTTCAACAAGGATGGAACAAGAAAAGCAACTCCTGATCCTCGCCCAGATATATTAGACAAAGTGGATTCTGAAGTTTATTCTAAACTTGAGAACTACTACACAAACTTAATTGAATCTCGCTCTAAGGGAGGTAAGAATATTCTTGTATTCTCTGAAGTGAAGATTTATGATCCACGTGAAGAAGAAGCTGGTACAATCGACTTACTAATTGTTGATGAGGATGGTACAGGAAACATCTTTGACTGGAAGTTTATGAGTGTTGGTGAAGGACAGAGAGATGTTCAGTGGTATAAGCAAGAGGCTTATAACATACAGCTCAGAAGATATCGTGACATGCTTCTTGCTAACTATGGAGTTAAGAAGATGGGGATGAACAGAGCTGTTCCTATCTTGTTCCAGATAAAACCAGCAGATAAAAGAGTGCAGGGTTCTGAGCCTACGTTAACAGGTATAAATGTTGGATCTGTTGATACAACAAAGATTGAAGATTTAAGACTTATCCCTATTTCAGAAAAAACAGAAAGTACAGGATTTGAAAGTCTTGATAAGTTTATTGGAGAATTGAATGCAATCCTCAATAGAATATCAAACAGAAAAGCTACATCTGATGAGGAGCGTGAGTTCAAGAGAGAACGTTTGAACATTGTCAGAGAAGCAATACGTGTTGCTCAAGGAACAATGAACATCAAACCTGTTATTGATGTGGTGCTTGTAATGATTAAAGAAGGTGAGAACCTTATTAGTGAATACAACGCAACATACAAAAATGGAGATCCTCGATCTAATGAGTTTACAAACAAACAGCTTTCTGAATTCTCTTCAGAACTACGAGACTTTATAGCGATTGCTAAAGTATTTGGTAGAATTGACGATAGCATTGGAGATTTGATCTACAGTGATACTATGGATACATCTGCTATGTCTGAAGAAGAGGTAGAGGACAGAAAAGATTTGTTGAAAGATCTCCAGGAAAAATCAAGAAAGATTAGAGCAGATAGAAAAGAAGTTTTCAAAATAGCTGGAGAATTTGCAGACAAATACATGGGACTAAGAAACCTTGTAACTGGCCTACTCAATCCAGAAACTGTTGTAAAGGGACTAGGTTCGTTCTTCAGAACAGTTAGTGAGATTCCTTTAGCATCTGTACAAATCCTATACAAACTCACTGAGAATGCTAAGTTGAGAGCATCTGCTGATGCTAAGGTTGAAGTAGAAGGATTAATGAAGATTAGAGAAAAGCTAGCTGCAAGAGGTGGAGATCTAAGAGCACTTGTTAGAAAGATTTACAGAAAAGATGAGAAGGGCGGTCTTGTAAATAAGTTGATTTACAAATTCAGTCCTGAGTTTAGAGAAGGCGTAAGAAACAATGCTCTAGAAGAAAACAGAAGTAAAAAGTGGTTGAAGGAAAACATTGATGTTGAAGCATATTCTAAAGAAGCTAATGAACTTCTTCAAAAGCGAGTGAATCAAATAAATAAAGATTATGCTAACAATGAAGAACTGAGAGACTCTTTGATTCTTCAAGAAAGACAAAAGTGGGATATTTCAAGACCAGACTTTAATGGTTGGAGCAACTATATTATAATGCGACATCCATTAGACAAATGGCTATCTGAAGAATACAAAGAGCTTCAGAAAGATCCAGACTTACTAGAACTATATAACTTCATCACCAACATTAATGATAAGGCTAGTGATGTAGGATATCTTAATAATCAAGGAGTGTCAACATTCCTTCCGTGGGTAAGAAAGAGCATGGCAGAAAGTTTGGCTTGGGATTTTAGTTTGTCAACCGTTATGAACTTTGGTAACAAACTATCTCTTAGAGCTGATGATGTTGGATATGGAAGTATTGATGCCCTCACTAACGAAGTTGAAAACGCGATACCAAAGTATTACACTACAGACTTTACCAGACTTCCTGATGGAAGCTTTGATACTTCTGAAGTGAGTGAGGATCTATTTGCAAACATGGTATTGTACATAGGTCACATGAACAATTACAAGTATCTATCTGAGGTGGAAGGTCAAGTACAAATCATAAAAGATATTGAAACCTTCAAGGAATACCACTTACAAACATCTAAGAATGGAGATGTTGTTGTAAAAGATGGTGTCACTCAAAAAGAAGAGGGTAATGAAGAGAACGCTAAGATTTATGATCAGTTCATGAGAGCGGTTCTCTACGATCAGAAGTATCCATTAGATGATACAGATGTTACCATATCCACTGGTGTAGTTGACTACATGAAGAAAGCTGTTAATAAAACAGCTAAACGTTTTGGTGGCAAAGAAATATTCACAGTTAGTGATCAACCAAGCTCAGTGTCTCTTGTTAAGTCAATGGAGACAATGAATAGATATTTCCAACTAAAGGCTCTTGGTCTAGAGTTTGTATCTGGAGCTGTAAACTGGTTTGGCACTAATGTTCAGCTAGCTGCTCAATCTGGTAACTACTTTACTAGAGGTGAGGTGCTTGGCAAGCAATATAAAATTCTTGGAAACAAATTAAACAAGAATGAGCAAGATATATTTGTAGAATTGATGAATACATTCATGCCTCTTAGAGAAGATCCTAACTATGAGTCTTTCAAGAAAGCAGGTATGTCAGAACTTACTAAGAGAAACTTTGGTGATTTCTTAATGTTCTTTATGAGAAGTCCAGAACAGTTTACAGAGAAGGCTGTATTCATGACTCTTTTAGATAATGTGATGGTTGAGAATGGAAAGTTTGTAAACATTCGTGATGCTGTAAAAAGAAAATATGCAAACGAAAGAAGAACAGCTTCTGCAACAAGATTCAAAGAGATTGAAAAAGAGATTGAGAATGAAGTGGAACAACTGAAGAAAGAAAAGTCAGTTGGTTCTACCATGAAGATAGAAGATGGAAAACTTTCTATTCCTGGATTTGACTTGAGTAATCGTGAGGAAATTGAGAGACTAACTAAACTTACTAGAAGAATATCAACAAATGCAACAGGTGGTATTAACGCAGAAAACGTTAGTAGATCACAGATGAACATTTGGTTCAAGTCTGCAATGATATTCAAGAACTGGATTCCAGGACTAGCATTTACACGTTTTGATCATTTGAAGAAAGTTTCAGATGACTTCTCTGTAACTGTTAATGAAGATGGTACAACAGAAGGAGAAAGATATGACATTGGTAGATTGAGATTATTTGCTTATGTAATAGGAACTTCTACTGTTCAGTTGTCAAACAACATTCTAAATATCATTCAGCTTAATGAAAAAGGAATGCTAGAACTTGACAGAATGTTTGAGACGTTCTCTGATGATTATTTCAAACGTACTGGTCAAACATTAAACATGACTAGAGAAGAGTTTATTGATTTGATAAGAACCAATCTTCGAAATCAATTGAATGAACTTGCAATCACTGTTGGATTATTAGCGTTGTCATTCTCTATGGGTATGATTGGACCAGATGATGATGATAGCAGAGCTGAAAAGAACTTCTACAGATATGGACAACGTGTAGTTGATAAGTTTGTAAGTGAATTAACATTCTTTATCAATCCTACAGAATTCCAAAATATTCTTGAAGGAAACCTAATTCCAGCAATTGGTGTAGTTACAGATGTAAAGAGATTTGCAACGCACTTTACAATGGAGGTGACAGGATTTGATATTACAGATCCAAACAAGTCTTTTGAAGATGTGCAGAAAGATGCACAACCAATAAAGAACCTATCAAAGATGTTCCCTGTGTCCAAGTCCTTGATTAATTACTTTGCAATGTTTGATGAAGAGTTCGCAAAAGAGTTTGACATCACCATTCCAAAGACCACACCTAAATAGAAATACGCATAACCTATTGAAAAATAAAAATGTAATTGTTAGCTTTACATGTCAGGCAACTACAACCAGAACAAAAAACCTAGGAGTTTCGATTCCTAGGTTTTTCTTTTACCCCCTACAAACAAATAAGAAAATTAACTCATCAGTGATATGACCCAATATTGTTCACCTAATCCTTGTCCAGTCTTACTTAGTTCCACCTGTGTATTTTACACAGGAGAGGATTTGCTGTACATTGGTGTTAATACAAATGACAACCTTCAAGTTGTCATTCAGAAGATTAATCAAGCCTTCACCAACTCTGGTATTGGCTATATCTTCACAAATGGTATTATACAACCAACAATAAGTTCTCCTGTACAACTAGGTGGTGCTCTCATCCAGAACACTACTATTGGAGGTAACTTCACTCTTGAGTTTACAGGAAACCTCAAGGCTGCAAAACATATCACCACTGGTGGGACAGCTTCTCAGTTTGTAAAGGGTGATGGTACACTAGATTCAACATCATATCAACCAGCAGGAAATTATATTACATCACTCACTGGTGATGGAACAGCATCAGGTCCTGGTGCAGCAGCTCTTACGCTAGCTACAGTAAACTCTGCTCCTGGTACATACGGATCAGGTTCTACAATTCCTGTTGTAACAGTGAATGCTAAAGGTTTGGTAACAAGCCTAAGCACCACTGCTCTAGTAGTTCCTCCACAACCACTAAACTTTATTGGAGATGTTGTTGGTTCTGGATTTACAGGTAGTCCTGTTACACTTCTTCTACAGAACGTAAACTCAAATGTTTATGGTACTGTAACTCCTCTTAAGTTTGCTGTTAATGCAAAAGGACTTGTTACAGCAGCCAGCCCTATTACAGCTGGTGATATAGCTACAATTCTTGGTTACACACCAGGAACTGTTTCTTCTGTAGGACTTACAGTGCCTCCAGCATTCAGTGTTGCTAACAGTCCTGTAACAACGTCTGGAACAATCAACATTACAGCTATTGGTACATCTTCTCAATATATAAAAGGTGATGGTTCATTAGCTGCTCTCCCAATCACTACATCTGGTTCAAGCGGTTCTTCTGGAAGTTCTGGTACGTCATCTACTGGTGGTACATCAGGAACTAATGGTTCAGCAGGAACTAGTGGTAGTTCTGGTAGCTCTGGAAGTAGTGGTACCACTGGTACATCTGGTTCATCAGGCACATCTGGTTCTTCTGGACAAGATGGTATTTCTGGTGGTCAAATTTATTACTTGAACGAATCAATTAATACAAGTTCTGCTTTTGGTACTCCTACATATAAACAATGGAGTCCAGCTCCTAGTGGAGGTGCTCAGCAATCATTTACAACAAATATTGCTGGTGGTGCTACGCAAACTCTTCAAACATATGCATCAGACAGTGGTGTACCAGGTGTTACATTTATTCCTGCTGGTCAGTGGGCGTGGACTTTACACGTTCAATTAAATAATGGAGCAGCTAATTTTGAAGTGTATGTTGAAGTTTACAAATGGGATGGCACAACAGGTACTCTATTAGGTACAACAAACATAATAAATTTAACATATAACCTAGGCCTGATTCAACAGATCTATGTAGATACGTTCCTTTCTTCTATATCCTTAAGCAATACAGATAGAGTTTATTGTAAGATAATTGCTCAGAATATAACTGGCAGTCCTTATGATATCATATTCTACACAGAGGGTAATACATATTATTCCTATTCTCAAACCACATTCAATGCTCCTTCAGGAACGTCAGGTACTTCAGGAACAACAGGTACAAGTGGTTCTTCTGGTACCACTGGAACATCAGGATCTTCTGGGTCATCTGGAACAGATGGAACTGGAGGAACAAGTGGTACTAGTGGATCTAGTGGAAATTCTGGAAGCAGTGGAACTTCTGGTACTTCAGGCTCCACTGGTTCTGATGGAACTTCTGGGTCTTCTGGTATAAACGTTGGCTCTAGTGCTGTAATTATTCTTGGTGCAGGAGCATGTTCTTCTGTAAGAGATGGAGTTAGTAACGTGTCTTCAGGAGATTATTCATTTGCAGGTGGTGGTTGTAATAATACTGCTGTTGGAGACTTCTCATTTATTGGTGGTGGTAACTGTAATACAATTAGTTCAGATTATGGTAGCTTAATTAGTGGTGGTCTTTTTAATACAATTTGTGCGTTTGCTGCTAATTCAACAATTAGTGGTGGATATTGTAATACAGTTAATGGCTCACAAGGTTTTATTGGTGCAGGGTATAACAACACAATTAGTGGTGGTGTTCGTTCAAGTATTGTTGGTGGTAATAATAATAGTAATGGTGGTGCGGTGTCAATTATTGGTGGTGGTAATTGTAATATTATTTCAATTGCTAACACGTCATCAATTCTTGGTGGTCAGTTGAATTATATGTGCGGAAATTGCTCAACTATAATTGGTGGTTACGGAAACTGCATTATTGATGGAAATTTTGCAACAATTATTAATGGAGATCAAAATACTATAGATGGTATTAGTTGTGAGCAGTTTATTGGTGGTGGTTTTAATAATAAAATATGTAATACTAGAGGTTCATTTATTGGTACAGGCTTTTGCAATACAATATGTAGTAATGTGGCATTCCAACCTTCATACCCTGTGATAGTTGGAGGGTTTGGTAATAGTATTAGTAGCGCATCTGATTCAATTGACGGTTCATCTATTGTTGGTGGTGTAGATAACAACATTCTTGGTACAACAGGAAGTGCTTGCATATCTTTTATAGGGGGTGGTAATTGTAATAGAATATGTGATGTTGGTATTTCATCTATTGTTGGTGGTAGTAGTAATACAATTAATTGTAATGGATTTGGTTCATTTATAGGCGGTGGTATAAATAACAACATTCGTTATAATGTTTCGTTTATTGGCGGTGGTTCAAGTAACACAGCTAGTGGTAATTATTCATTTATAGGTGGTGGTTGTGGTAATATTGTAAGTGGAAATTATGCCTTCATAGGCGGTGGTTGTAAAAATATAGCTCAAGGAGTTAACTCATTTATTGGAGGAGGTAACTGTAACAATGTTTGCAATTCAACAAGTGGTTGTTTAGCTTATGGTGCTGTAGTTGCAGGTGGTGTTGGTAACAATACAACAGGTGGTACATGGGCATTAGCATCTTGTGCATTCACTGTAGCTCCAACAATTTGCAACGCAGGCTCAATGTCATTTGTTGGTAGTGGATTCCAAAATATAGCAGTAGGTGCATGTTCGTCTATAGTAGGTGGATCTAGAAATACAGTACTTGGTGTTACTTCATCGGCATTAGGAGGATTTAACAATATAGTATGTGGTAACTGCTCAACAGTATTAGGAGGATGTGGTATTACAGTATCTGGTAACTTTTCGGCAGCAATTGGATGTAACATAAATGCTCCTAACTCATGCACGTTCTATGTAAATAATTTACAGGCTTCCCTTGTTAGTGGTGGTGGTGGTGTTGTGTGTGGTGCCGCATCTGTAAATAGTCCATTAATCTGTGGTACAACTTCAATGTGTACTCCAATTCTTAGAGCAGGAACTGCATGTATAACAGGATTGGCAACTTCAGGATGTGCGGTTTGTGTTGGAGCATCTGGTATATTAACACAATATACAGCTGGTGGTGGTGGTATTATGATTGCAGGTACAGGATGTAATTCAACTATAAGATGCGGTGTCTCAAACACTGCTTCTGGTAATTGTAGTGCTGCTTTAGGTGGACAAGGTAATACAGCTATTGGAAACTATTCATTTGTAGGAGGAGGTGCTAGTAACAGTGTTAGTGGATGTTATTCTGCTGTGTTAGGTGGATATGGTAATACAGCTTGTGGATTACGTTCTATTGTTGGTGGTGGTTTTTGTAACACAGCTAGTGGATTACATTCTATTGTTGGTGGTGGTTTTTGTAACACAGCTAGTTATTATGCTACAACAGTTAGTGGTGGTTTTCGTAACACAGCTAGTGGAGGATATTCATTTGTTGGTGGAGGTACAAATAATACAGCTAGTGTAAACTATTCATTTGTTGGTGGTGGAGCTTTTAATACAGCTTGTGGAAACTATTCTGCTGTGTTAGGTGGATATGGTAACACAGTAAGTGGATATTATAGTGGAGCATTTGGTTATGGTTTAACAAATGTTCATGACTGTTCATTCATGGCAAATAGATTTTTTGCAGATAATCTTTCTTCATTTGTTGGATTTGGATTAGAAATTGGTGCAGGTGGTGAAATAATACCATTTTTTTCTGATGGTAGATTAAAAACAAATATTTGCAATATAGAATATGGATTAGGAGATGTTAAAAAATTAAAT
>Ga0315899_10000085_pt1 | contig 112877 bp, 94 predicted proteins | sample LakEriMetagenome_2_FD_203518 | JGI IMG/M metagenome (GOLD analysis project Ga0315899, IMG submission 203518) | Freshwater fungal communities from buoy surface, Lake Erie, Ohio, United States - Buoy 4 MA112 | ecosystem: Environmental > Aquatic > Freshwater > Lake | place: USA: Lake Erie, Ohio... | reverse complement strand
GGCCTGCACGTTGGACTTGATCACCAAGAGCGTGCGCGGGTTGCCCTCGGCCTCGTCCCGGTCGAACCATTCGAAGGCGCGCTGGAGCGAGACTTCGGCCAGCAATTCGCGCGCCGAACCGCGGCAGATGCCGAGCACCGCATCCTCGCGGGCGTTGCGGTAGCAGGTGAGGTGGCCGAGCTGGGTCAGCATCCCGCCGCCGAGCCAGCCAAGCAGCGCGCTCGCCTCCTCGTCGAGGGCGGCAGCACGCGCCGCATCTTCGGCCATTACCGCCTGCATCGCGGACCAGTCCGACACGGCCGCGCGGACATCGGCCAGCGTTACCTGCATGGCTTCGAGCAATTCGCGGCGCTGGCGGGCGTCAACCCGCGGGGTTTCGACATAGATCAGCGATTCGCGCGTGCCTTCGGCGGTCTTGGCGCCCGGCTTCTCGACCGCGGTGATCGCGCCTCCAACATCGCGCGTGACGGGCGCAACGGGGTGCAGCAGTCGGTCGATGGCGATGCCCTGCGCGGCGATGGTCGCCGCGATCGAATCGACCAGAAACGGCATGTCATCATTGACCAGCGCGATCCGCAGGCGGCGCCCGCCGGTGTCGGATTCGATCTGCACCAGCGATTCGCCAGATTGGCGGGTGTGCGCGGCGGCGAACAGGAACTGCGCAGCTTCGCTAAGCGCGGGTTTGTCAGCCGGGGCGTCGCCGGGCAGCAGCGAGGTTTCGAGATGAAGGCGAAGGGCTTTGATCAGCGCGGTTTGCGGCGCTACAGCGACGGATTTTGAACCCATATTCAGCTCCCGGCATCCTGCGTTTCCGGCATCATATGACTGTAATAATATTGTGCCGGATTGTTGTAATCGTGTTGCCCGCGATAGGCCTTTCCCCCTGCCCTGCGCAAGCGCGATCATGACCGAAAATCAGGCGGCAAACACGGTTTCACAGGCTTCCAGGGTGAGTTCGAGGCTGCGGATCCGCGCCTCTGGGTCGTAGGTCGCGCCGCATAGCAGGATCTCGTCCGCACCGGTGCGCGCGGTGAAGGCGGCGAGGCCCTCGCGCACCTGCGCCGGCGTGCCGACCGCGGCCGCCTGTCCGAGATGCGCGAGCATCGCCTGCGCGGCGGCGGGCAGGGTGTCGGTGTAACCGGCGATCGGCGGCGGCAGCTTGCCGGGACTGCCACTCCGCAGCCGCACGAAGCTTTGCTGCTGGCTCGAGGCGAGCAGGCGGGCTTCGGCCTCGGTCGCAGCGGCGAACACGTTCATGGCGACCATCACGTGCGGTCTCTCCAGCGCGTCGGAAGGCTGGAAGTCGCGGCGATAGACCGCCAGCGCGGCATCGAGATGATCGGGCGCGAAATGGGCGGCAAAGGCATAGGGCAGGCCGAGCTTCGCGGCCAATTGCGCGCCGAACAGGCTCGATCCCAGCATCCACAGCTCGACATGCGCGCCAAGGCCGGGGGTGGCGGTGATGGGGAGGTCATAATCGCCGGTCAGCAGCGCGCGCAGTTCGACCACGTCCTGCGGGAAATATTCGGCCGCCTGATGGAGGTCCTTGCGCAGCGCGCGCTGCAATTCCGGCCCTGCTCCGGGCGCGCGGCCCAGCCCAAGATCGACCCGGCCGGGAAACAGCGCGTCCAGCGTGCCGAACTGCTCGGCGATCTGGAACGGGGTGTGGTTGGGCAGCATGATCCCGCCCGATCCGATACGGATGCGGCTGGTGGCGTTGCCCACGTGCGCCAGCACGACCGAGGTCGCCCCGCCTGCAATTCCGTCCATCGCATGATGCTCGGCCACCCAGAACCGCTGGCAGCCGAGCGCCTCGGCGGCGCGGGCGAGATCGGCGGTGGCGGCGAAGGCCTCGCTGAGCGTGCCGCCTTCGCGGACAGGGACGAGATCGAGCACGGAAAACTGGGTCATGCGGGCGGTTCCTCTTGCCTCACCGGCGCGGCCGGGCCGAGTTGTTCAAGATAGCTCTTTGCGGCTCCCGCGGCGAGGCTTTCCGGCTGGAGCGCGATCACTGATTCCCAGCTGGCCCGAGCCGCCGCGTCGCGTCCGCCGAGCACCGCGATCACGCCGGCTTCAAGCCCGATGTCGGGACTGGTGGGCGCGAGGCGGGCGGCCGCTTCGATCGCGGTCTGCGCGCCTTCGAGCTGGCCCAGCCGCCGCAGCAGCGTCGCCTTCAGGAGCCAGCCCTCCGCGCTTTCCGGGGCAAGCGTGGTCGCGGTGTCGAGCGCGGCGAGCGCCTCCTCCTCGCGCCCAAGCGCCACGAGGGCGCGCGCGCGGTCCATCGCGGCGAGCGCCTGCAAGGGGACGGAGGCGGCGGTGCGCGCCTCGCCTTCAGCCTCGCCCAGCAGGCCGAGCGCGCCGGCTGCATCGCCGCTCGCCAGCGCGGCATTGCCGGCCATCATGCCGAACCGCGCGCGGGCGCGGGTTTCGTCCGCCGGGGTCTCCGCGCGCGCGTCGAGGAAGGCGCTGCGGGCATCGTCCCACAGGCCCAGCGCGCTTGACGCGGTGCCGAGGCAGTGATTGGCGAGGACCCGGTCGGTGCCCGTGGTTTGGCTGCGGCGGATCTGCGCCATGGTGTGCGCGCGCGCCGGGTCTGCGCCGATCTGGTCGAGACAGGATTGCAGCCAGGTGCTGGTGGGGTTGAGGATTTGCTGTTCGGTCTGCTCTTGCGCGTCGGCACGGACCACATTTTCACGGGGAGGCCGGGCGTGCACCAGATCATCGCTCGGCATCGCCCCGCCCATCGGATCGGGGCCAACCTGAAGCAGCAGGGCAAGCAGCAGTGACACAGGCGCGCGTTCCTATCGGTAAAATTCGGCCACGATGGCCTTGAGGACGGCAATGTCGCTTATCCGCGACAGGCGGTGATCGCCATCCTCTATCAGGGTTACCTGTACATCGTCCGAACGCAATGCCGCCTCGAGCCTGAGGCTGACCGCCCACGGCACGTTATCATCGGCCTTGCCGTGGAGCAGGCGCACGGGGCAGGTGAGGTCGATCGGCGCGTCAAGCTGCAGGTGACATTCGGCATCGGCGAAGAAGCCGGGATAGGTCGGGGTCGGCTCGGGGCCATAGGGGTTGGGCTCATAGAGCACCTCGCCCGCCGCCAATTGCGCGCGCTGGGCCTCGCTATAGCCCCAGCGGGTGAAATCGGGCGCGGGGGCAATGCCGATCAGGCCCGCGAGCCGGTGCTTCAGATGCTCGGCGACCAGCAGCATCAGCCATCCGCCCATCGACGATCCCGCCAGCACCACCGGCCCGGACACATAGGACGCGATCAGCGCCAGCACCTCGTCACGCCAGCGGCTGAGCATGCCGTCGGCAAAATCGCCCCCCATGTCTTCTCCGGCGCTCTGCCCGCAGCCCGAATAATCGAGCAGCAGGCAGGCGCGCCCGTTCGCCTCAGCTTCGGCGAACAGCGCGGTCGCCTTGCTGCCCGACATGTCGGACATATAGCCGGGCAGGAACACGAGGCATGGCGAAGACTGGGGCCCCCTTCCCGGTCTGAAGCGGAAGGCGATCCGCCGGCCGTCATAGAGAGTATGGTGCATCACATCGCTCATCATTCCACCATGCCTTGCGTGAAGGGCCAAAGGCAACCATTGTCACGCAAGCGCAACGGGGGAGGGATACCGAGCGACCATGTTCAAAACCGACACCGCCGCTCAGCCGGCCCCTTTGCCCACCTCACTCACCCGCCGCGGCCTGTTCACGCTTGCGGGCGCTTCGGCTGCGGTGGCCGCCGCGCCGCTCGCCGCGACCAGCTTCGGCAAGGGCTTCACCCACAATGTCGCCAGCGGCGAGCCCGCCACCGACAAGGTGATGCTGTGGACCCGCTATGTCTCGGACAAGCCCGCCTATCTCGCTTGGGAAATGAGCGAGAGCGAGGATTTCGCCAAGCTCGCCGCTGAGGGCAGCACCGGCAATCCGGCCGGGCCGGACAGCGATTTCTGCACCAAGACCTGGGCCGAAGGGCTGATGCCGGGGCGCTGGTATTTTTACCGCTTCATCGCGCCCGATGGCACCAAGTCGCCGGTGGGCCGCACCAAAACCCTGCCCGCAGCAGGTGCGCCACGCTTCCGCATGGCGGTGTTCTCGTGCTCCAACTTCGGCTTCGGCTGGTTCAACGCCTATGGCCACGCGGTGGAGGCCAATGATTGCGACCTTGCGGTGCATCTGGGCGATTACATCTACGAATACGGCGCGGGCACCTATCCCGATACGGCGCAGGCCAACCCCGAGCGGGTGCTGGCGCCGACCACCGAGATCGTCGCGCTGACCGATTATCGCCTGCGCTACGCCACCTACCGCGCCGATCCCGATTGCCAGCGCCTGCATCAGGTGTTGCCGATGATCGCGGTGTGGGACGATCACGAAAGCGCCAATGACAGCTGGAAGGACGGCGCGCAGAACCACCAGCCCGAAACCGAAGGCGACTGGGCCACTCGCAAGGCTGCGGCCAAGCGCGCCTATCGCGAATGGATGCCGGTCTCGGATGAACCCTATGCCGCCTATCAGGTCGGCAATCTGGCTACCTTGTTCCGGCTCGACACAAGGCTCGAGGGGCGCGACCCGCAGTTCAGCCTCGAAAAGGTGCTCGCCGGACAAAAGGAGCCGCAGGCGATCATGGCGGCGCTGGCAAAATTCAAGGATGGCCAATGGGCCGATCCTTCGCGCCAATTGCTCGGAGCGGCGCAGGATTCCTGGCTGGCGGACGGCCTTGCCGAATCCACCGCCAGCGGCACGGCGTGGCAGGTGCTGGTGCAGCAGGTGCTGATCGGCAATCTCAAGAGCCCGCAGGCGCTCGCCAGCCAGCTCGGCGAGGGATTGCCCGATTTCGTGCGCCAGCGGCTGATGGCGGCGAGCATGGCGAGCAAGGCCGGCCTGCCGCTCAACATGGACGCATGGGACGGCTATCCGGCGGCGCGCGAGCGGGTGTTCAAGGCCGCGCTCAAGGCCGATGCCAACCTCATCGTGCTGGCAGGCGACACCCATAATGGCTGGGCCTTCGACCTTGCGCATGAAGGCGCGGCGGTGGGCGTGGAACTGGGCGTGTGCTCGGTCAGCTCGCCCGGGTTTGAAAGCTACCTCTCCTTCGTCAAGCCCGATGTCCTGGCCGCCTCGCTGGTGGCCGAGAACGCGCAGCTCAAATGGGCCGACACGTCGCAGCGCGGCTACATGACCGTTGAGCTGACCCCGGCGCGCGCGACCACCGAATACCGCTTCACCGGCGGCGCCAAGCAGCGTTCGACCAAGCTGGCGGGCACCAAGCGGATCACCACCGAGAAGGGCTCGGGCAAGCTGGCGGTGTGAGGCCGCCTCGCTCGGCTAATGACATGGCAAGGCTTGCCTGCTATCACCGCGACATGCTTAACCTGTTGAACTCCATCTGCACCACCACCACCCGGACGACTATCCGGGGGCCGGGGCGCGCGGGTTAAGGCCAAGCGCTCGCCGCCCGGTTCGGGGCGGCGCGGTTTTCTCCCCAAACCGACGAAGCTTCAACACCGCTCTTCCGGTGCGCGCCTCTCTGTGGCAGGGCGCGGCCAAACCAGACGGAATTGAACGATGACTGAACTGCTCAAGATCAGCCTGCCCGATGGCTCGGTGCGCGAAGTGCCGCGCGGGTCGACGCCCGCCGATATCGCCGCCGCGATCGGCCCCGGCCTCGCCAAGGCCGCGCTCGCCGCGCGTGTTGACGGGGAACTGCGCGATCTCACCCGGCCGTTCGAGGGCGATGCAAACCTCGCGCTGGTCACCGCGCGCGACGAAGCCGATGCGCTTGAACTGGCGCGCCATGACTATGCCCACGTGCTGGCCGAAGCGGTGCAGGCGCTCTTCCCCGGCACGCAGATCACCTTCGGCCCTTCGACCGACGACGGCTTCTATTACGACGTCAAGGCGCCCGACGGCCGCGAGCCGTTCAGCATGGACGATCTGCCCGCCATCGAGGACGCGATGCGCGCCATCATCCGCGCCGACAAACCGCTCCGCCGCGAGGTTTGGAGCCGCGAGGCGCTGATCGCCAAGTGGGCCTCCGAAGGCGAAAGCTTCAAGGCCGAATGGGCCAAGGAACTGCCCGAAGGCGAGGAACTCACCGTCTATTGGAGCGGCGACGACTGGCTCGACATGTGCCGCGGCCCGCACCTGCCCTCGACCGGCAGGCTCGACGCGGAAGCCTTCAAGCTGATGCGCGTTGCGGGGGCCTACTGGCGCGGCGACCAGAACAATGCGCAGCTCACGCGCATCTACGGCACCGGCTGGCTCAACAAGAAGCAGCTGCAGGTGCACCTCACGCGGCTCGAGGAAGCGGCCAAGCGCGATCACCGCAAGCTGGGGCGCGAGATGGATCTGTTCCACTTGCAGGAAGAAGCCCACGGCTCCGTCTTCTGGCACCCCAAGGGCTATCGCATCTGGCGCGAGCTTGAAGCCTATATGCGCCGCAAGATGGACGGTTCGGGCTACCGCGAGATCAAGACCCCGCAGCTGATGGATGTGCGCCAATGGACCCAGTCGGGCCACTGGGGCAAATATGCGCAGAACATGTTTGCCGTCCCCGATATCGTGCCCGATGTCGACGAGGAAAGCGGTGCGGCGTCTCCAAGGATCGCCGATGATGCCGAATGGCTCGCGATCAAGCCGATGAACTGCCCGGCGCATGTGATGGTGTTCAAGCAGGGCATCACCTCCTACCGCGATCTGCCGATCCGGCTGGGCGAAATGGGCTGCTGCCACCGCAACGAGCCCCACGGCGCGCTCCACGGGTTGATGCGCGTGCGCCAGTTCACGCAGGACGATGCGCATATCTTCTGCACCGAGGGCCAGGTCGTGGCCGAAGTGCAGTCCTTCCTCGCGCTGGCCGATAGCGTCTACCGCGACTTCGGCTTCACCTATGACATCAAGCTCGCCTTGCGCCCCGAAAAGCGCTTCGGCAGCGAAGCGGATTGGGACAAGGCCGAGCAGGAACTGCGCGACGCGCTCACAGCCAACGGCCTCGAATGGGAGGAGTTGCCCGGCGAAGGCGCGTTCTATGCCCCCAAGCTCGAATGGCACCTCACCGACGCGATCGGCCGTACCTGGCAGGTCGGCACGATCCAGTCCGACCGCGTGTTGCCCGAGCGTCTGGACGCGAACTACATCGGCGAGGATGGCGAAAAGCACCGCCCGGTGATGCTCCACCGCGCAATCTTCGGCAGCTACGAACGCTTTATCGGCATCCTGATCGAGCACTTCGCCGGCCGGTTGCCCGCATGGCTCGCGCCGGTGCAGGCGGTGGTGGCGACCATCGTGTCGGACGTGGATGGCTACGCCGAGGAAGTTGCCGCGCAGCTTCGTGCAGCAGGAATCCGGGTCGAAACCGACGCCCGCAACGAGAAGATCAACTACAAGGTGCGCGAGCACTCGCTGGCGAAGGTTCCGCAGCTCCTCGTGGTGGGCAAGCGCGAGGCCGAGGAAGGCACCGTGGCTGTCCGCACGCTGGGGGCGGAGCACCAGAAGGTGATGAGCCTCGCCGATGCGATCGCTCTGCTGCGGAGCGAAGCCACGCCGCCCGATCTCGCGGCCGGATAAGTCAGGCGCGCGCTGGCGCTGGCATCACCGCGGCTAGCGCACCGCCAGCACCTTGCCGCCATCGGGCTCGCGCAGCACCAGCGCGTAGCGGTCCGCGCCCCCGACGACGAGCTGCTCGGGCGCGTTCACCAGACCGGCCTTGCTGCCGTCCCATGACTGGAGGCGCTGCTCGTTCTTGAGCACATTGGTGTAGCCGACTTTGCGCCCGCCATTCTCGCCGCGCGCGATGGCGACCCCGGTCTTGCGCTTTGCGGCGACCAGCACCAATTCGGCCGGACGCGCCGCCGTGCCGCCAATGCCGACCGCGACACTCTTGGCCCCCAGATCGCGCAGGCGGATGGCCGCGCTGCCCTTGCTGCCGTGACGCGCGATGCCGCTGCGCATCTCCGCCTCGCGTGAGCCGACGGTGCCGAAGCCGCCATCGATCACCAGCTGCGGGGTATAGACCCCGTTTTGCCCCACAAGGCCCGCGCGGGCACAGGCCTGTTGCAGCGCGGTGTCATCCTCGCGGACAAGACTGTCCTTCCAGCCCAGCCGGTCCCAATAGGTTAACGGGCGCGAGATCACCACGAGCCCCGGATCGGCGGCGAGCTTTTCGGCAAGCTGGTCGGCCGGAGGGCAGGAAGGACAGCCCTGACTGGTGAGCAGCTCGAGCAGCACCGGCTCGGTTTTTGCAAGCGAAGCGGCCGGGGCGCTTGCGCTGTCTGCAGGCAGCAGCGACATGCCGAAACCGGCAAGCGCGACGACGCCGACGGCAAGGGCAAGAAAGGGTTTGGCCATGGGGACGAACTCCGGTCGGGACACCGGTATGTTCGGAGCAGGCCTGCGAGAGGTTATGCGGAGTGGTTCAGAACGACAGCGATTGCCCAGCGAGGATCAGCGCGGCGGCGCAGCCGAGCACGATCAGCGTGCGGGCAAGCTCAAGCGGATCAACGCGGCCCGAGGCAGCGGTGAGCGGAGCGGCAAGAGCAATGGCTCGGTTCATGCTCCGCACAATCGCCGCAAGATGCTAACGAAAGGTTAAACTCCCGCTGCCGAGGCTGGCATCTGCTGACTGGCGCAGTGGAAGCCCCCGCCGCCCGCCAGCACCGCCTCGCCCGGCAGGCCGATGGTGTCTCGATCGGGGAACAGCGCGGCAATTGCGGCGACACCCTCGGCATCATGCGGCGAGTCGAAGGTCGGCACCACGACGAGGTGCGTGGTGATCGCGAAGTTCACATAGCTGGCCGGTTCCATAACGCCATCGCGGGTCAGCAGGCCGGGCGAGGGGATTCGCACCACCTCGACCCCGAAGGCTGCGGCGCGCGCGGCCGCATCGGCATAGATCGCGGCGTTGGGATCATCCGTGCCGGTCGCCTGCGGCACCACCAGCCGGTTCGGGCCGACAAAGCGCGCGAGGTTGTCGACATGGCCATCGGTGTGATCATTGATCAACCCATCGCCGAGCCACAGCACCCGGGTGAAGCCAAGCTGCGCGGCCAGTTCCGCCTCGATATCGGCGCGGGTCATCTGCGGGTTGCGGTTGCGATTGAGCAGGCATTGTTCGGTCGTGGCGACCAGCCCGGTGCCGTCGCCATCCACCGCCCCGCCTTCGAGGATCATCGCCGAGGTGGTGATCGCCAGCCCCGCATCGCGCGCCAGCTCCGCGCCGACGGTCTCGTCGCCCGGCATCAGATATTTGCCGCCCCAGCCGTTGAAGCCGAACCGCCGCGCGCTGCGGGTGCCGTACGCCTCGGCCACCACCAGCGGGCCGGTGTCGCGCAGCCAGACATCGCCGTAGACCCGCCGCTCGAGCGTCACCTTGTCGCTCACCAGCGCACGGGCGCGGGCCTCGTTGGCCGCGTCACGCACCAGCAGCCGCACTTGTTGCCCGCTTTCGGCAACCGCGCTGGCAAAATCGGCGATCTGCTCCTGCGCTGGTTCAATCCAGCCGGGCCATTCCTCGGCGAGGTGCGGAAATCCGATCCACAGCCAGTCCTGCGCGGCCCATTCGGGGGGCATAATAAATTTAATAGACATGTATCTTTTCCTATGATACAAACATCAAATGATATTCGAGGAAATGTATCATGAGTAAGTATCAGCCGCTCGCGCGTTACCTGAATGGACTGCCGGACGATAGCTGGGATGCGCAGCTTCCTGAAATCGAAAAGGTGCTCGGTTTTGTGTTGCCCAAAAGTGCCTATACCTATCCTGCCTGGTGGTCCAATCAGGAAGGGTCACACAGCCAGACGCGTGGCTGGAGAGATGCGGGATGGGAAACCTGCAACGTCAATCTGCGGGCCAAGCGAATCAGCTTTGTCCGCGTTGGAAAGCGCAAGTCGGCCTCGGTCAAAGCTGCGACAAACGATAGTCCGGCGGGTTCTGGTTCTTCCGGCATAGAGAGGCTAATTGCGTCGGCCCGCGAGTTGACCGGCATTGCGGACCGCGAGGTCATCATTGCCACCGCCTTGCGGCAAATGATTCAGACCGAAGCGGCCAAGGGCCTTGCTGCGATGGGCGGAAGCGACCGTCAAGCGAAGGCGCCCGAGCGCCGGAGGTTCTGGTGATCCTTGTCGATAGCTCGGTCTGGATTGATCACCTTCGCGCTGCCGACCCCCAGTTGAACCTTATCCTGCTTCAGAGTGATGTGATCCAGCATGGCTGCGTAACGGCCGAATTGGCGCTGGGGACGATTGCCAACCGGGAATTTGTCATCTCTCGTCTTGCCGCCCTGCCGCAGGTGGAGCCGGCAGAAGAGGATGACCTGCTTACCTTTGTTGGTAACGCCGCCTTGCCCGGAACCGGCATTGGCCTTGTCGATGCGCACCTGCTCTACGCCAGCTGCCACCACCAACATCAGCTTTGGACCAGAGACAAGCGTCTGCGGGCACAGGCCGAGAAACTCGGCTGCGCCTACAGCAAGACCTGATCAGCAGCCCTTGTCGGCCGCCTTGCAGCTTTCATCCCGCACGCCGCGGAATTCGTCGCCGTCGTTCCAGTTCGGCCAGCTTTTGCTCGTCGCCATCATCCGGCCCAGGCGGTAGTAGAGCTGGAGGTCGGCCATCACGCCCGACCAGTCCCACGCCTCGTTGAATTCGTCCTTGGGGCCGTGATAGCGATTGTCGGTGTAGTCCTTGGCGACCGCCTCGCCCGCCGCGCGGCCACCCTCGATCAGGTCCTGTCCGCCGTCGATATAGAGCATCGGCACGCCGAGCTTGGCGAAGGCGAAGTGGTCCGAGCGGTAGTAATAGCCCGCTTCGGGCTTGGGATCGGGGGTGACGGTGCGCCCGTCTGCCTTGAGCGCGGCGTCGAGGAACCGGTCGAGCGCCGACTTGCCGAAGCCCACCGCGGTCACATCCTTGGCCGGGCCGGCCATCTGCAGCGCGTCCATGTTGACCCCGCCCACGGTCTGCGCCAGCGGGAAGACCGGGTTGGCGGCGTAGTAATAGGCGCCGAGCAGGCCCGATTCCTCGGCGGTCACCGCAAGGAAAATGAGCGTGCGGCGCGGCGCGCCTGCCTTGGCGTGCGCCTCGGCCAGCGCGACCAGCGCGGCGGTGCCGGTGGCATTGTCGACCGCGCCGTTGCAGATGTCGTCGCCGTCGCGTGCCGGCGTGCAGCGCCCGAGGTGATCCCAATGCGCGGTGTGGAGCACATATTCCTCCGGCGCCTCGCTGCCCGGCAGGATGCCGATGATGTTGTGCGAGGTGAAGCTGCGCATGGTGCTGGCAAAGCTGGTCAAAGCGCTCAGCCCGAGCGGCACCGGCTTGAAGCCCTTGGCCTGCGCGGCCTTGGTCAGCGCGTCGAGATCCTGCCCGGCAGTCTTGAGCAATTTGCGCGCCGCGTCCTCGGTCACCCAGCCGTTCATCTGGGTGCGCGGCGGGGGGTTGTCGCCATACTGGGGATAGGCCTGCGGGCCGGTCCACGAGCTTTCGACGACGTTCCAGCCATAGGCGGCAGGCTCGGTCTGGTGGACGATCAGCGCCGCAGCCGCACCCTGCCTTGCTGCCTCTTCGAACTTGTAGGTCCAGCGGCCGTAATAGGTCATCGCCTTGCCGTTGAAAGGGCCTTCCTGCCCGGCGGTCTGCCAGTCGGGATCATTGACGAGGATCACCACCGTCTTGCCCTTCACATCGACCCCGGCATAGTCGTTCCAGCCCTTTTCGGGCGCGTTGATGCCATAGCCGACGAACACCAGCTCGCTGTTCGCGATCGCGGTTTTCGCGTCCTCGCGATAGGTCACACCGACCCAGTCCTTGGCGAAGGTGAGCGAGAGATTGCCGGTCTTGCCGGTGATGGCGAGCGGGGCGTAGTCCTTGCCGGTGATCTCGACCAGCGGGACGTCCTGCACCCACGAGCCCTTGTTGCCCGGCTGCAGGCCTGCCGCCTTGAAGCGCTCGGTCAGCAGCGCGATGGTCTTTGCCTCGCCCGGGGTGCCGGGCATCCGGCCCTCGAATGCGTCGCTGGAAAGCAGGCGCGTGACGTCCTTGATGGTCGCTTCGGCAATGTCGCCGGCTTCGACGTCGGGGATGTCGAGCGCGGCGCTCGCTCCGCCCATTTCGGGCAGGCTGTCGCACGCCGCCAGCGCCAGGGCGCCTGCGGCAATGATCCCGAGGGTGGCAAATGGGGTGCGCATGGCTGGTGTTCTCCTGCTGCGGCCGATCGGCCTTGCGCGCCTCAATTGCAGAGCCGCAGGCGGCGCGCAAGCGCGCCCTCATGCAGCGGAGCGATAGGGCAACCCGACACCTCTTGCGGGCATGGCCTGCTGCCGCCAGAGAGGCGGGTGATGGGAGAGACTCAAGGCCCCGACTGGAAAGGCGCGCTGGCCCGCGCCCGCGCCCACGCACCGTTTTTGGCGCGCGCGCTCGAGCGCGTGCCGGAGCTTGCCGCACTGCTCGCGGCCGGAGAGGGCGAGGCGGCGCTGGCATGGGCGCTGGCGCAAGGCCAGCATCCCGACGCCGAAGTGGCGCTGCGGCGCGAGCGGCTGGCGCTTGCCGCCGCGCTCGCGGTGGGCGATCTGGCGGGCGCTTTCCCGCTCGCGCGCGTGGTGGGTGAACTCACCGGTTTTGCCGACCGCGCGCTCGACCGCGCGATCCGCACCGCGATTGCCGAGCGTACCGGCGCGGACAGCACGGCGGGTTTCATCGCGCTTGCGCTCGGCAAGCAGGGGGCGGGCGAGCTCAACTACTCCTCCGACATCGACCCGATCTTCCTCTATGATCGCGAGCGCCTGCCGCGCCGCGCCAGCGATGATCCGGGCGAGGCGGCGCAGCGCTATGCCAGGCGGATTGTCAGCCTGCTCTCGGGCAACACCGACGAAGGCTATGCGCTCAGGGTCGATCTGCGACTGCGTCCGGCGAGCGAGATCAGTCCGCTCTGCGTGCCGGTCGGCGCGGCGCTGGCGCATTATCAGGGGCAGGCGCTGGCGTGGGAGCGCGCCGCGTTCACCCGCGCCCGCGCGGCGGCGGGGGATGTGGCGGCTGGCGAGGATTTTCTCGCGGCGATCCGGCCCTTCGTGTGGCGCGGCCAGCTCGATTTCGGCGCGATCGAGGAGATCAGCGCGCTCACCCACCGCATCCGCGACAGCCATGCAGGCCCGCCTGCGCCGGGGCCGCATTTCGATGTGAAGCGCGGGCGCGGCGGGATCCGTGAGATCGAATTCTACGCCCAGACCCACCAGCTGATTCACGGCGGGCGCGATCTGTCGCTGAGGGTTCGCGGCACGCGCGCGGCGCTCGATGCGCTCGCCGCTGCCGGATGGATCGCGCCCGAGAATGCGCTCACGCTGGGCGCGGCCTATGACCGGCTACGCGACGTCGAACACCGCTTGCAGATGGTCAACGACCGCCAGACCCATGCGCTGCCCGAGGGCGCGGCGCTCGACAATGTTGCGCAGCTAGACGGGCTGGCGGACGGCGCGGCGCTGGTGGCGGCATTGACCGAGCTGACAGGCCGCACCGCGCGCATCTACGAGCAGCTGATCGGCGCGCGCTCGGCAGCCCCCGCCCCTGCGCCGGCGGCGAGCGATCTGGCGCAGGAACTCGCCGCGCTCGGTTTCGAGGAGCCCGAAACCCTCGCCGAGCGGATCGAGGGCTGGCGCGACGGACGCCATGCCGCGATCCGTTCCCCGCAGGCCTTGGCGGCGTGGGACCGGCTCGCGCCCGCGCTCATCCGGGCGATGGCGGCAAGCGATGATCCGATGCGCGCGATCAATCGCTGGGAGCGCATCCTCGAACGCGTTCCCAGTGCGATCACCACCTTCCGCCTGCTCGATGCGCGGCCCGATCTCACCCAGCGGCTGGTCGCCGCGCTGACGCTCGCTCCGGTGCTGTCGGACGAGTTGGCGAGGAAGCCCGAACTGCTCGACACACTGGTCGATCGCTACGCGCTCGAACTGCCGGGCGACATTGCGGCAATCATGGCGCGGATGCGCGGCGCGGCGGTGCGCGACGATTACGAGGCGCTGCTCGATGCGATCCGCGTCGTCACCGGCGAGATCCGCTTCGCGCTCGGCATCCAGCTGATCGAGGGGCTGGCCGATCCGCTCGACATTGCCCGCGCGCTGTCGCGCACCGCCGAGGCTGCGCTCCAGCTTGCCGCCGATGCGACGGTGCAGGAATTCGCCGCCAAGCATGGCCGGATCGCGGGCAGCGAATTGCTGATCCTCGGGCTGGGGCGGCTGGGCGGCGGGGCGCTGACCCATGCCTCCGACCTCGATATCGTCTATCTGTTCACCGGCGATTTTGCCGCCCAGTCCGACGGCCCGCGTCCCTTGGGCGGCACGGTCTATTACAACCGCCTCGCCAGCCGCGTCAGCGCCGCGCTCTCGGTGCCGACGGCGCAGGGCGCGCTCTACGAGGTCGATACGCGCCTGAGGCCGCAGGGCAATCAGGGGCCGCTGGCGGTGAGCTGCGAGGCATTCGGCAAGTATCAGCGCGAGGCGGCCTGGACGTGGGAGCACATGGCGCTGACCCGTGCACGGGTGCTCTTTAGCTCGCAGGCCGCGCGCGCCGAGCTTGGCGCGGTGCTCGACGAAGTCCTGTGCGCGCCGCGCGACAAGGCGATGCTGCGCGATGCGGTGCTCTCGATGCGCAGCGAAATGGCGCGGCACAAGCAGCCCGGCGGCCCGATCGATGCCAAGCTGCTGCGCGGCGGGCTGGTCGACTGCGAGTTCCTCGTCCACTACCTGCAATTGAAGGGCAAGACCGCGGGCGGTGCGCCGCTGGCCGAAGCGCAACCGCTGGCGCTCGATCCCGATCTTGCAGTGGCGCTGGGCGGGCTGGTCGCAGCGGGCCTGCTTCCGGCCGATCTGGCCCAGCCGCACGCCTTGATGAGCCGGATGCTGGTGGCCGGACGCCTGCTCGCCCCCGATGGCCGCGAACCCCCGCCGAGCGGCGCGCGGGCGCTGGCGCGGGCCTGCGGGTTCGATAGCTACGCGGCGCTGCTGGAAGCCTTCGGCGCGGCGCGGCGCGGCGTGGCGCAGGCGTGGAAACAAATTCTGGGCACGGACATTCTCGAAGGCGAACAGGAGACCGATTGATGAGCAACTTCCCCGGCGTCGGCGACGCCATTCCCGATATCGCCATGGAAACCCCCGAAGCCGGTCAGGTGAAGCCCTCGGACTTTGCCGGATCGAAGCTGGTGATCTTCTTCTATCCCAAGGACGACACCCCTGGCTGCACCACCGAGAACAAGGATTTCTCAGGCCTGAAGGCCGATTTCGACGCGGCGGGGACGAAGCTTCTCGGTGTCAGCAAGGATCCGGCCAAGAAACACGCCAAATTCATCGCCAAGCACGCCCTCACCGCGCCGCTGGCGAGTGATTCCGAAGAAGGCGGGCTGTCCGATGCACTCGGCGTGTGGGCGGCAAAGCAGATGTACGGCAAGACCTATATGGGCATGGTGCGTGCGACCTATCTGGTGGATGCCTCGGGCAAGATTGCGCGGATCTGGGACAAGGTGAAGGTCGCCGGCCACGCCGAAGAGGTGCTGGCCGCGGCCCAAGCGCTTTAACCTCAGCCGCTCTGAACCGGGCCATGACCTCGGTTGCCAGCGCCATCCGCGCCGCCCTGCTCACGCCTGCGCCGCGCGCCAAGTGCTTTGCCGCGCGCGAGGTGGCGCGGGCGTGGCGCAAGGGCGCGCTGGACTGGCGGTTTGACGTCACCATGCCCGATACCCCGGCCTGGCCCGATGCGCCCGAGCTGCTGCCGCCTGGCCGGATGCCCAAGCGCCGCAGGGGCGGGTCTGAGGCTGGACGAATCGCGCTGTGGCATAGTCTGGCGCATATCGAATTCGTCGCGATCGACCTCGCGCTCGACATGGCGGGGCGATTCGGCACGGCAATGGGCGAGGAGTTCGTCGGCGATTTCCTCGATGTTGCGGCGGACGAGGCGATGCATTTCGCGTTGCTGGCAAGAAAGCTCGAATCGCTCGGCAGCCACTATGGCGCGCTGCCGGCCCATGCGGGCCTGTGGGAAGCGGCTTATGCCACGCGGGGCGATGTCGCCGCGCGGCTGGCGGTGGTGCCGATGGTGCTCGAAGCGCGCGGTCTTGACGTCACTCCTGCCACGCTTGAACGGGTCGAAGCGGCAGGTGATGCGCATGGCGCAAAAATTCTCAAACGCATTCTTGACGACGAAATCCGTCACGTTGCTTTTGGCACCAAGCACTTTTTGCGCTGTGCCGCGACGGAGCGTGCAAGCCCGCAATCCCTTTGGCAGACCCTCATAAAGCGCCACTTTCGGGGGAGCATTAAGCCACCGTTCAACGACTCAGCGCGTCTTGCAGCCGGTTTGTCGCGGGAATTTTACGCAGAGATTGCACATTAGCGACTCACCCGGATAACCACGATCCAGCAGAAGCGCGCAAAAAACGTGCTCAACAATCGAACGGCGCCAAACGCCGAAATCGAGGACCGGGTCAATTATGAAGTTTGCCGTGCGTTACATGTCGAAGCTGGTCGCCCTGTGCGGCGCAGCATTCCTGGTTTCCGCCGGCTCAGCTCCCGCTTTTGCCAACACCGCGAATTCCACCACCACCGCCAGCGCCGACATTGTCGAGCCGGTGCGCCCCGAGCAGGTCGATCCGTTTGCGAGTGGTGACCAGCGCTTCAAGTCGCTGTTTTCCAGCTGGACCGCGATCGAGCGCACCAGCCCGCAGGCCGGCAGCCTTGCGCAAACCGCCTATTCCGCACCCTTCGCCCAGCCGACTGTATCGGTGCCCTCGCGCATGCCGCTTGAAGGCGCCTCGCTCACCAGCGGCTACGGGATGCGCACCCACCCGGTGCTGGGCGGCCGCCGCCAGCACGCCGGGATCGATCTCGCCGCGCCGACCGGCACCCCGGTCTATGCAACGGCTGACGGCGTGGTCGGCCGCGCTGACTGGTATTCGAGCTACGGGCTCTACATCGCCATCGAACATGGCGCTGCGATGCAGACCCGCTACGCGCACCTCTCGCGCCTCGCGGTGGCCGCGGGCGACAATGTCAAGAAGGGCGACCTTATCGGCTATGTCGGCTCGACTGGCCGTTCGACCGGTCCGCACCTTCACTACGAAGTCCGCATTGATGGGCAGGCGGTTAACCCGATCCCCTATATGGTCGAGAGCGAAGCACAGCTTGCCTATACGCGCGACGGCCGCTTGACCGGCCAGGGCGGCCAGTAAGCGAGCCAAGCGGCGCCATCAGAGCATGGCGCCTTTGTGCTGGCGAAAGGCACAAAAACTGACAATGGCCAGCGATAGAGCGTGGTACCGAATCTCCGAATGATTGAGGGGAGAGTTCAACGATGCGCATTCTTGTCACCGCCGCTCTGATCGCCGTCTCGGCTTCGAGCGCCTTTGCCCAGACCGCCACGCCGGAGCAAAAGGCCAAGGCCGAAGCCGCCGCCAAGGCGCTTGCTGCCGCCGATGCCAACAAGGACGGCAAGTGGGACAAGACCGAATGGGCCGCCGCCGGCCGCCGGCCCGCCGCCTTTGGCAAGGTCGATAGCAACAAGGACGGTTTTGTCGACAAGGCCGAGTTGAAGGCCGCTGCGGCCGCGCGCGCCAACTGACGCGCTGGGGCCCGGGGACGCCTTCCAAGCCTCCGGCTAACCGCTGGTAATGGCGGGCTTGCAGTCCATTCGTTTCCGTATATTGTGGAGGACGAATCACGGCGTTCTTGCTTCACCGGAACGCGGTTGACCGGACAGGTTGGCCCTTAAGTTGCGGCAAGCTACGCAAAGGAATTGCCCGCTGTAGGCGGGCCGGACATTGGAGAGGGTGTCCGAACATGGCGGCGGGTTATCCCGCCGCCTTTTTTCTTGTCCGGCGCTCGTGTGAAGCCCCGTCCGACGCCCGCTCCAATCGGTAGCAATTCCCATACCGTTTTTGCTTGCGGGCCGTCCCGCTCCCGCTAGATTTCTTTGCCAGAGAGCCAGTGCGTCCGCCTGCCGGAACGCCGCTGGGAGGGAGAGAAATCATGTCGATGCATCCGATCGCGCACGCCGCGCGCCGCCCTGATCACCCTGCTGTCATCATGACCGGATCGGGCAAGCAGATCACCTATGGCGAAATGGAGGCGGAATCGAACCGCTTTGCGCACCTGCTGCGCGCCCACGGGATCAACGCGGGCGATGCCTTCGCGGTGCTGCTGGAAAACCGGATCGAGTACTTCACGCTGATCTGGGGGTCGCAGCGCGCCGGCACGATGCTGGTGCCGATCTCCTCGCGCCTGACCGCGCCCGAGGCCGCCTACATCATCCGCGACGCGCAGGCGAAGCTGCTGATCACCTCGGGCTATTTCGCGGGGCTGCTCGGCGATATCCGCAAGGAATGCCCAGGGCTAGAAGTGTTGGTGATGGATGCCAAAGAGCTTGGGGGCGATGCCGATGATTTCGCCGCCGCGCTGGCCGCCCAGCCGAGTGATCCGATCCCCGACCAGAGCGTCGGCTTGCTGATGCTCTATTCGAGCGGCACCACCGGGCGGCCCAAAGGCATCCGCCCCGCACCCCCTGAAGACCCCGATCCCGCCGCCCCTGTCGCGCTGCTCGGCTTGGCGACAATGGGCATGGGGATGCCGGCCGATGGCTCGATGGTCTACCTCTCGCCCGCCCCGCTCTATCATGCCGCGCCGATCGGTTGGTGCTCGGTCGTGCACCGCTTGGGCGGGACGGTGGTGATGATGGAGAAGTTCGATCCCGAGGAGGCGCTGAAGGCGATCGAACGCTACAAGGTGACCGACAGCCAGTGGGTGCCGACCCATTTCGTGCGCTTCCTCAAGCTCGATCCCGCGCTGCGCAGCCGTTACGACCTCTCCAGCCACCAGCGCGCGATCCACGCCGCCGCGCCCTGCCCGGTGCCGATCAAGCGGGAAATGATCGAATGGTGGGGGCCGATCGTCAACGAATACTACGCCGGCAGCGAGATGATCGGGATGACGCTGGTGAAGTCCGAGCACTGGCTCGCCAAGCCCGGCACGGTCGGCGTCGCGGTACATGGCAAGGTTCATGTCTGCGGGCCGGAGGGCGAGGAGCTTGGCCCCGATCAGGACGGGTTGATCTTCTTCGAGAACATCAACCTGCCGACCTATCACAATGATCCCGCCAAGACCGCCGAGGCGATGCACCCCAAGGGCTGGATGACGCTCGGCGATATCGGCCACCTCGACAAGGACGGCTTCCTGTTCCTGACCGACCGCAAGAGCCACATGATCATCTCGGGCGGGGTGAACATCTACCCGCAGGAGATCGAGAACCTGCTGGTCACCCACCCCAAGATCATGGACGCCGCGGTGATCGGCGCGCCTTGCCCTGATCTGGGCGAAAAGGTCGTCGCGGTGGTGCAGCCGCGCGACATGGCCAATGCCGGCCCTGCGTTGGAGGCGGAACTGCGCGACTTCCTCAGCGCCAGCCTCTCGAAGATCAAGATGCCCAAGCTGTTCGACTTCCGCCCCGAACTGCCGCGCGAGGCGAACGGCAAGCTATACAAGCGTGAGCTGCGCGACGAATATGCCGCCAAGGCCGCTGCCGCATGAGCGTGGCCAAAAACGAGGCGGCTGTTCTCTCGGGCGATCTCGCGCGGCGGGTGATCGATCCGCATGCCTATGCGCAGTGGGACGGGCTGCTCGACACCTTCGATGCCATCCGAGAGACGACGCCGGTGGTGCGCGTTCAGCCCGATACGCCGGGGCTGTTCGATCCCTTCTGGCTGGTCACCCGCTATGATGATGTGATGCGGATATCGAAGGACAACGCCGCCTTCCTCAACAACCCGCGCCCGGTGGTGTTCAGCTTCAATCAGGCGATCGAATTCAGCCGCGCGGCGACGGGATCGAACATGCTGGTCGATTCGCTGGTGGTGTTCGACGCGCCGATCCACCCCAAATATCGCAAGCTGACGCAGGAATGGTTCATGCCGAGAAACCTTGCGCGGTTGGAGGATGAACTGCGCACGCTGGCCGCGCAGACGGTCGACCGGATGCTCGAACAGGGCGGCGAAGTGGACTTCGTGAGGGAAGTCTCCGGCCCCTATCCCTTGCGCGTGGTGATGCAGATCCTAGGCGTCCCGCCCGAGGATGAATTCCGGATGCAGATGCTCACCCAGCAATTGTTCGGCGGGCAGGACAAGGACCTCTCGGGCAGCGGCATGGACAAGATGACCCCCGAACAGGTGGTGCAGATTGTCGCGGGCGCGGTGAAGACCTTCGAGGATTATTTCGCCGCACTCGCCGAAGAGCGCCGCCGCAACCCCACCGACGATGTCGCCAGCGTCATCGCCAATGCGCTGGTCGATGGCCAGCCGCTCCCGCCGCGCGACATGGCGGGATACTATATCATCGTCGCCACCGCCGGGCATGACACCACCTCGGCCAGCACCGCAGGCGCGATGCAGGCGCTCGCCCATGATCCTGCGCAATGGGCGCGGGTCAAAGCCGACCGCTCGCTGCTGCCCGGCATTGTCGAAGAGGCGATCCGCTGGACCAGCCCGGTGCAGCACTTCATGCGCACCGCCGCCGAAGACGTCGAACTCGGCGGGCAGCAGGTGAAGGCGGGCGACTGGCTGATGATCAACTACGTCGCGGCCAACCATGACCCTGCGCAATTCCCTGACCCGCGCCGATTCGATGCCGCGCGCTCACCCAACCGGCACCTCGCCTTTGGCGCAGGCGCGCACCAGTGCCTCGGGCTGCATCTGGCGCGGCTGGAGATGCGGATGCTGTTCGAAGCCCTGCTCGACCGGGTTGCGGCGGTCGAGCCCGCAGGCGAGGCCAAGCGCGCCAGCAGCACCTTTGTCGGCGGGCTGAAGAGCCTGCCGCTGAAAGTGGCGCCGGCCTAGGGCGCGGCGCGCTTTCCTACTCGCGGGCAGGCTGACACAATCGCCCGCATGACCTGTCGGACCCCCTTATGCCCGCCGTTTCGCAAGGTGGCTGCGGCGGGGCTACTTCAGCAGATCGAGCGCGATTCGCCGCACTTCGGCGCCCATGTCGGGACGCGCCAGAGCAATCGCCAGCGTCGCCTCGACAAAGCCGGTCTTGCTGCCGCAGTCATAGCGTGCGCCGTCAAAGGTCACCGCGTGGAACGGCTGGGTGCCGATCATCTTGGCCATCGCGTCGGTCAGCTGGATCTCGCCGCCCGCGCCCTTGCCCTGGTTCTCGAGCACCCGCATCACCTCGGGCTGGAGGATGTAGCGGCCCGAGACGATCTTGTTCGAGGGCGCGTCGGCTTGCTTCGGCTTCTCCACCAGTCCGTGCACCTCGGTCAGCGCGCCGACCTGCGCGCCGGGGTCAATCACGCCATAGGGCGACACCTGCTCCATCGGCACTTCGAGCACCGAAATCAGGTTTCCGCCCACCTCGTTATAGGCCTCGACCATCTGCTTCATGCAGCCGGTGCCGCCTTCGCGCGCCACCATAAGCTCGTCGGGCAGGAAGATCGCGAAGGGCTCGTCGCCCACGATAGCGCGCGCGCACCAGATCGCATGGCCGAGGCCGAGCGGCACCTGCTGGCGCACCGCGATCACATCACCGGGGGTCGCGCGGGTGCATTCGAGGACGCTAAGATCCTTGCCGCGCTCGGTCATGGTCTGTTCGAGTTCGAAGGCGATGTCGAAATGCTCGACAATCCCGGTCTTGCCGCGCCCGGTGATGAAGATCATCTGTTCGATCCCCGCCTCGCGCGCTTCGTCGACCGCATACTGGATCAGCGGGCGGTCAACCACCGGGAGCAGTTCCTTGGGCACCACCTTGGTCGCCGGCAGGAACCGCGTGCCGAGCCCGGCAACGGGGAATACAGCCTTCCTGATCGGCCTGTGCTTGGTCGAGGGATGGGCAGTCATATGCGCCTCTCTATTCGATTGGCCTTGCTTGGTTCGGCCTTACGCTTTCCGTGCCGCGCCCACCGGCGCTCGTCAATCGCACTGTTGGCGGCGAGACGCGCCATGTTGCGCCAAAAGCACTTTTCTCTAAGGCTGTCGGGATGGACAAACTCATCATTCGCGGCGGCAATCGCCTTTCCGGCTCGATCCCCATTTCGGGGGCCAAGAATGCCGCGCTCACGCTCATTCCCTGCGCGCTACTCACCGAGGAGCCGTTGACCCTGCGCAACCTGCCGCGCCTCGCCGATATTGACGGGTTCCAGCACCTGATGAACCAGTTCGGCGTCACGACGGTCATTCAGGGGACGCGCCCAGAGGATTTCGGACGGGTGATGAGCATGGAGGCGACGCGGATCACCTCGAATGTCGCGCCCTATGATCTGGTGCGCAAGATGCGCGCCTCGATCCTGGTGCTCGGCCCGATGTTGGCGCGCAGCGGCGAGGCGACCGTCTCGATGCCCGGCGGCTGCGCGATCGGCAACCGCCCGATCGACCTGCACCTGAAGGCGCTGGAGGCTTTCGGCGCGCATATCGAGCTCGCGTCGGGCTACGTGAAGGCCACGCAGCCCGATGGCGGGATGCCGGGCGGCGATTTCGACTTCCCGGTGGTCTCGGTCGGCGCGACCGAGAATGCGCTGATGGCGGGCGTGCTGGCAAACGGCACCAGCCGCTTGTTCAACGCCGCGCGCGAGCCCGAGATTGTCGATCTGTGCAACATGCTTGTCGCCATGGGCGCGGAGATCGAAGGCATCGGCACCTCCACGCTCACCATCCACGGGGTCAAGCGCCTGCACGGCGCGACCTACCGCGTCATGCCGGACCGGATCGAGGCGGGCTCCTATGCCTGCGCGGCGGCGATCACCGGGAGCGAAGTGCGGCTCGAAGGCGCGCGCGCTGACGAGATGATGGCGACGATTCACGCCTTGCAGGCCATCGGCTGCGAAGTAACGTGGGATGCCAAGGGCATGAACGTGAAGGCTGACGGCGCATTGAAGGCGACCAACCTCACCACCGCACCCTATCCGGGGCTCGCCACCGACATGCAGGCGCAGCTGATGGCGCTGCTGTGCAAGGCCGAGGGTACCAGCGTGCTCAAGGAAACGATCTTCGAGAACCGCTTCATGCACGTGCCCGAACTGGCGCGGATGGGGGCGGACATCACCACCGAAGGCCGCACCGCGATCGTCAAGGGTGTCCAGCGCCTCACCGGCGCCGAAGTCATGGCGACCGACCTGCGCGCCTCGATGAGCCTCGTGATCGCCGCGCTGGCTGCGGAAGGCGAGACGACCGTGCGGCGGCTCTATCACCTCGATCGCGGTTACGAGCGGCTGGAGGAAAAGCTCCAGCTGGTCGGCGCGGATATCGAGCGGGTCGACGACTAAGGCTGACCCGCGCGCGGCCTCAGCAGCCCATCATCCCGGCAAGCTCGGTAAGGCTGGACGCCGACCATTCCCACGTCTGCGCGTAATGCGCGTCAGGCGCCGGCGCCCCGCCATATTCGGTCGGGCGATCGACATAGGCGGTCAGCAGCCCGCAGCCGCGCGCGGCGGCAAGATCGCCGTGATGCGCGGCGACGAGGCATAACTCCCCCGGCGCGATGCCCAGCAATTCGGCGGTACGCAGATAGGCTTGGGGATCGGGCTTGTAGGCCCCGCTGACCTCCGCGCCGAGGATCGCGTCCCACGGCAAGCCACCGCGCCGCGCCATTGCGAGCAGCAGCGCGACATTCCCGTTCGAAAGCGTGACAATCGGCAGCCGCGCCTTCAGCCGTGTCAGTCCCTCGACCGTATCCGGCCATGGATCGAGCCGGTGCCAGGCGCGGTTCCAGTCTTCAAGCAGCCCCGCGTCGATGTTGGCCGGGTCGATATCGCGTTCGCGCAAGGCGGCTTCGAGCATCTCGCGGTGGAGCACATCGAGCACCGCGAAGGCGCGGCCCGATTTCCGCATCCCGATCATCGCCGCGATATACTGCCCGCGCCATGCATCGGCGAAAGCGGCCGCATCGACAGCGCCGCGCCCGATCGCCGCGAGGAACACCGCGGACTCGCGCGTGATGCTGTTGCGCCAGTCGACGACCGTGCCGAACACGTCGAAGGCGAGCGCCTTGGGAAGGACCGATGCGGACATGCCTCAGCGCGGCAGTTCGCTAATCCCCATCAGCGCTTCATCGGCGCTGCGTGCGCATTGGCGGCCCTCGCGGATAGCCCAGACGACGAGGCTCTGCCCGCGCCGCATGTCGCCGCAGGCAAACACGCCCGGCTCGCTGGTGGCGTAGCTTTCGGTATCCGCATTGACATTGCCGCGCGCGCTGAGCGCCACGCCCGCCTGTTCGAGCAGCCCGGCCTTGACCGGTCCGACAAAGCCCATCGCCAGCAGGATGAGATCGGCGGGGATGACAAACTCGCTGCCTTCCATCTCGCGCATCTGGCCGCCCGACCACTCGACGCGGACGCATTCGAGCCCGGTCATGGTCTCGCCGTCACCCAGCACGCGCTTGGCCAGCACCGCCCAGTCGCGCTCGACGCCTTCCTGGTGGCTGGAGGAGGTGCGCAGCTTCATCGGCCAATCGGGCCAGGTCAGCGCCTTGTCTTCCTTTTCCGGCGGCTTGGGCATGATTTCGAGCTGGGTGACGCTTTTCGCGCCCTGCCGGTTCGAGGTGCCGACACAATCGCTGCCGGTATCGCCGCCGCCGATAACGACGACATGCTTGCCGGTCGCGGTGAGGCTGCCGCGCGGGGCAGCGCGCAGCTCGTCATCGCCTGCGACGCGCTTGTTCTGCTGGGTCAGGAATTCCATCGCCATCCGCACGCCCGGCATTTCCGCGCCGGGGATCGCCAGCGGGCGTGCATCTTCCGCGCCGCCGGCTAGAACCACCGCGTCGAAATTCTCGCGGAGCGAGGCAAAGGAGATATCGACGCCGACTTCCTTGGAGGTTTTGAACGTCACCCCTTCGGCTTCCATCTGCACGCAGCGGCGGTTGATGAGGTGCTTTTCCATCTTGAAGTCGGGGATGCCGTAACGCAGCAAGCCGCCGACCCGGTCCGACTTTTCGAATACGGTGACGCTATGCCCCGCGCGCGCCAGCTGCTGCGCGCAGGCGAGCCCGGCGGGGCCCGAACCGACCACCGCAACCGACTTGCCGGTCTTGGTCTCGGGCAGTTTGGGGGTAATCCAGCCTTCCTTCCACCCGCGATCAACAATGGCGCATTCGATCGACTTGATGGTGACCGGCTGGTCGATGATGTTGAGCGTGCAGGCAGCCTCGCACGGGGCGGGACAGATGCGCCCGGTAAATTCGGGGAAGTTGTTGGTGGTGTGGAGCATGTCGAGCGCACGCTTCCAGTCCGCCTCGTAGACGAGGTGGTTCCAGTCCGGGATCATGTTGTTCACCGGACAGCCGTTGTGGCAGTAGGGAATCCCGCAATTCATGCAGCGCGAGGCCTGTGCGCCAAGCGTCGCATCATCCGGCTGGATGACGAATTCGCGGTAGTTCTTCAGCCGTTCTTTCGGATCGAGATAGTCGCGCTCGCGGCGGTCCAGCTCGAGAAATCCGGTTTCCTTGCCCACGAGGTCAAATCTCCGATTTGGCTGAAGCCCCCGCGCAGGCGGGGGTCCAGCTGACATTGAGGTTGTTCGCCAAACTGGCGTTATCTGGGCCCCTGCCTTCGCAGGGGTGACGGGGTTGCATCAATTCACTCCGCTGCGACACTTGCCGCTTCGTTGCGTTCGGCTTCGAGCCGCTGCAGCGCCGCGGCATAGTCGCGTGGCATCACCTTGACGAAGCGGGTCAGCGCCGCGTCCCAGTCCGCCAGCAGCGCGCCCGCCAGCATGCTGCCGGTGTGAAGCTGGTGCCGTTCGACGAGGATGCGCAGCCGCTCGGCATCGTGGCGCAGCATGTCGCCCATGCCGAAGTCGTTCACCGAGCGCGGACGCTGGGCCGGGCGGCCCGTCCCGTCCTCGGCATCAGGCCCGGCCGCGATCGGCAGCAGGTCGACCTGCGCGTGGTTGACGAGGTTGGTGAAGGCGCCGTCAGGGTCATAGACATAGGCGACCCCGCCGCTCATGCCCGCCGCGAAGTTCCGCCCGGTCTTGCCGAGCACAACCACCACGCCGCCGGTCATGTATTCGCAGGCATGATCGCCCGCGCCTTCGACCACGGCGATCGCGCCCGAGTTCCGCACCGCGAAGCGTTCGCCCGCGACGCCGTTGAAATAGGCCTCGCCCGCGATCGCGCCGTAGAGCACGGTGTTGCCGACGATGATGTTCTTGTCCGAGGCGCGCGGGGCGGCTTCGGGCTGGCGCACGATGATGCGACCCCCGGAGAGTCCTTTGCCGACATAGTCATTGGCATCGCCGACCAGATCGAGCGTCACGCCGTGCGCCAGCCATGCGCCGAAGCTCTGCCCGGCCACGCCCGTCAGATTGATGCGGATCGTGTCGGTCGGCAGACCTTCGTGCCCGTGCGCCTTGGCGATCTCGCCCGAAAGCATCGCGCCGACGGTGCGGTGGACGTTGCGGACCGGCAGCGCGATCTGCACCGGCTGCTTTGTATCAATGGCACTGCGGCAATCGGCGATCAGCTGGTTGTCGAGCGCGCCTTCGAGCCCGTGATCCTGGGCCCCGGTGTTGTGCAGCGGCGCGCCGTCCTTGACCTTCACCCGGTGGAGAATGCGCGACAGGTCGATCCCGCGCGCCTTCCAGTGGCGTTCCATCCGCCGGGTATCGAGCAGATCGACCCTGCCGACCATCTCGGCGACCGTACGTATGCCGAGTTCGGCCATGATCGCCCGCAGTTCCTCGGCGACGAAGAACATGTAGTTGACCACGTGTTCGGGCTGGCCGGTGAAGCGCGCGCGCAGCACCGGATCCTGCGTCGCCACGCCGACGGGGCAGGTGTTGAGATGGCACTTGCGCATCATGATGCAGCCCGCCGCAATCAGCGGCGCCGTGGCAAAACCGAACTCGTCCGCGCCGAGCAGCGCGCCGATCGCGACATCGCGCCCGGTGCGCAGGCCGCCGTCGACCTGCACCGCGATGCGGCTGCGCAGATCGTTGAGCAGCAGCGTCTGCTGGGTTTCAGCGAGGCCGATTTCCCACGGAGAGCCCGCATGCGTCAGGCTGGTGAGCGGCGATGCGCCCGTCCCGCCGTCATAGCCCGCGATCGTCACGTGATCGGCGCGCGCCTTGGAAACGCCCGCAGCGACCGTGCCGACGCCGACTTCGGACACCAGCTTCACCGAAATCCGGGCGACCGGGTTCACGTTCTTGAGATCGTGGATCAGCTGCGCCAAGTCTTCGATCGAATAAATGTCGTGGTGCGGCGGGGGCGAGATGAGGCCCACGCCCGGGGTCGAGTGCCGCACCGCGCCGATGCGCTTGTCGACCTTGTGACCGGGCAGCTGGCCGCCCTCGCCGGGCTTTGCCCCTTGCGCCATCTTGATCTGGATATCGTCCGAATTGACGAGATATTCGGTGGTCACGCCGAAGCGGCCCGAGGCGACCTGCTTGATCCGGCTGCGCATCGAATCGCCGTTTGCCAGCGGGGTGAACCGGAACGGCTCCTCCCCGCCTTCGCCGGTGTTCGAGCGACCGCCGATGCGGTTCATCGCGATCGCCATGGTCGAGTGCGCTTCGTGGCTGATCGAGCCCAGGCTCATCGCGCCGGTGGAGAAGCGCTTGACGATTTCTACTGCTGGCTCAACTTCTTCCAGCGGGATCGGCTGGTTGGCCGGCTTGAATTCGAGCAGCCCGCGGATCGTCAGCAGCCGCTCGGACTGCTCGTTGATGCTGGCGGCAAACTCGGCGTAGTTCTTGGGATCATTGCCGCGCACCGCGTGCTGCAACTGGGCGACGTTCTCTGGTGTCCAGGCGTGCTCCTCGCCGCGCAGGCGATACTGGTAGATCCCGCCGACATCGAGCATCCCGTCATAGATTGGGTTGTCGCCGTAAGCCTGCCCGTGCCGCCGCAGCGCTTCCTCGGCGACTTCGGCAAGGCCGATGCCTTCGATGGTCGTGGCGGTGCCGGTGAAGAACTGTTGGGTGAAGGCGCTCGACAGGCCGACGGCATCGAAGATCTGCGCGCCGCAATAGGACTGGTAGGTCGAGATGCCCATCTTGGACATGACCTTGCGAATGCCCTTGCCCACGCCCTTGATGAAGTTCGCTCGCACCTTCTCCGGCGACAGATCGGGGTGGCGCTTGGCGCGCAGGGCCTCGATCGTCTCGAAGGCGAGGTAGGGGTTGATCGCTTCCGCGCCGTAGCCTGCGAGCACGCAGAAGTGATGCACCTCGCGCGCTTCGCCGGTTTCGACCACGAGACCGGTCTGCATTCTGAGGCCCTGGCGCACCAGATGGTGATGCACCGCTGCGGTGGCGAGCAGCGCGGGCATCGGCACGCGCGCCTCGCTTTGCGCACGGTCTGACAGGACAAGGATGGTGTGATCCTGCAGCACCGCCTCGGTCGCGGCCCAGCACATTTCCTTGATGGCGAGCGCGATGCCTTCAGCGCCGGTCGATGCGTCCCAAGTGATGTCGACCGTGGCGCAGCGGAATGCGCCGTCGAGCGCTTCTTCGACCGAGCGGATCTTGGCAAGATCGGCATTGGTGAGGATCGGCTGATCGACTTCGAGCCGCTTGTGCGTGCCCGCGTCGCGGCCGAGCAGGTTGGGGCGCGGGCCGATCATACTGGTGAGGCTCATCACCAGTTCTTCGCGGATCGGATCGATCGGCGGGTTGGTGACCTGCGCGAAGTTCTGCTTGAAGTAGTCGTAGAGCAACCGCGCCCGGTCCGACAGCACGGCAATCGGCGTGTCGGTGCCCATCGAACCGATCGGATCATCGGCATCGAGTGCCATCGGCTCAAGGAAGCGCGAGACGTCTTCCTGCGTGTAGCCGAACGCCTGCTGGCGCTGGAGCAGGGTGGATTCCTGCGCCGGAATCGCCTCGAGTTCGGGGACGATGTCGGTGATGTCTTCCAGCTTGTACTGCGCCTGATGTAGCCATTCGGCATAGGGCTCGGCCTTGGCGAGCTCGGCCTTCAATTCATCATCCTCGATGATGCGGCCCTGCTCGAGGTCGATCAGCAGCATCTTGCCCGGCTGCAGCCGCCACTTGCGCACGATGTCTTCTTCGGCGAACGGCAGCACGCCGCTTTCCGAGGCGAGGCAGACGATATCATCCCTGGTCACGCAGTAGCGCGCGGGCCGCAGCCCGTTGCGATCGAGCGTCGCGCCGATCTGGCGGCCATCTGTGAAGCACACCGCCGCCGGGCCATCCCACGGCTCCATCAGCGCGGCGTGATATTCGTAGAAGGCGCGGCGCGCAGGATCCATCAGCGGGTTGCCCGCCCAGGCTTCCGGGATCAGGATCATCATCGCGTGGGCAAGGCTGTATCCTCCCGCGATCAGCAGTTCCAAGGCATTGTCGAGGCAGGCCGTGTCCGATTGCCCGTGCGGGATGATCGGCCACATCTTGTCGAGATCGGGGCCGAGCAGCTCGCTTTCCATCGTGCGGCGGCGGGCGTTCATCCAGTTGACGTTGCCGCGCACGGTGTTGATCTCGCCATTATGGGCGATGAACCGGAACGGGTGGGCAAGCCGCCAGCTGGGGAAGGTGTTGGTGGAAAAGCGCTGGTGCACCAGGCCCAGCGCCGAGACACACTCGGGATCGCGCAAATCGTCGTAGAAACTGTCCACCTGGGTCGCCAGCAGCAGCCCCTTGTAGACGAGCGTGCGGGTCGAGAAGCTCGGGATGTAGGTTTCGGTGAGATCCGGCAGGGCGTGCTTTTCAGCCAGCTGCGCGAGCGGATTCTGCACCTGCTTGCGGATCGTCAGCAGCTTGCGCTCGAAGGCGTCCTGATCGGCGCAATTCTCGCCGCGCGCGATCACCGCCATCTCGATCACCGGCATCGAGGCGATCACCGCGTCGCCGAGCCCGGTCTGGGTGGTCGGCACGTCGCGCCAGCCGACAAAGCGCTGGCCTTCCTTGACGGTGAAGGTTTCCATCCGCCCCTTGACGAAGCTGCGCGCGGCCCCGTCCTGCGGCAGGAAGCACATGCCGATCGCGTATTCGCCTGGCTTCGGCAGATCATGGCCGTGCGTGTCCGCCCAGCGGCGGATCAGCGGATCGGGAATCTGGATGAGAATCCCCGCGCCGTCACCCAGCAGCGGATCGGCACCAACCGCACCGCGGTGATCGAGCTTTTCAAGAATCTCCAGCGCCTGACGCACGATGCCATGGCTTTTGGCACCCTTGATATGCGCGACCATGCCGACGCCGCAGGCGTCATGTTCGTTGGCGGGGTCGTAGAGACCCTGGGAGGAGGGGTATCCCATGGCAAAAGTCCGATCTGTCAGATACCGTCAGGCGCGTTACGGCGTTGGCTGGCCGAACGCGCGCATGGCGGCGATTATTCCGGGCAAGGGTCAGCACAGGCGGCCTGCCTTGCCCGGTTTGCGCCCTCATGCCGACAGGAAGCGGTTTTGGCAATGGGTTTGCGCGAAGCATTATTTCTCGCAGACCTATTCAGACTATCAATAGATTGCGCCGCCTCAGGCGCCCCCGCGCAGCTCCTGCAGGCGGCCGAGCGCGGCGCGCACCGGCTCGCTCTGGGTCTGGGCCTCGCTATCGCGGCTGAGCACGGCGAGCGCCTTCAGCGCCTCGGCCAGCGCGGCATCGCGCGCGGCAAGGCCGGTGCTGCCAGCCGGGGTAGACTGGTGTTCATGAAGCGCGGCGGCGAAACGCTCGACCATCTGGACAAGGCTCAACTCGCTGGGCGGCACAGCGCGCAGGCGCTCGATCGCGCTTGGTCTAGGCGGACGCGGTTGAGCGCGGCGCATGATGGTTGCGGGTTCGGGAGCGGGTGCCGGGACAGGCGCCGGTGCGGGTGCGGGCTCTGGCACGACCAGAGAAGGCGCCGCAGCAGCAACCGGTTCCTCGATCCACACCGCGTTGCGGCCCTCGAGGGCGGCGAATTGCGCAAGATCAAGTTCCTGCGGGGACGCAGGAGCGGGGTTGGTGACTTCGGCAAGAACAACCGGCTCGGGCTCAGGGGCCAGCTTGGCGACGGGTTCGCGCTGCGCCTCTGCCACCGCGAACGGCATGGCCTCAACCGGCGCGTCGAAGCTGTCGCTGCCAAGTTCGCTGGCGGGGTCGATCGTGTGCACCTGACGCACCACCATCGATGCGATCGAGGGCATGTCCTTGCGCGGCTCGGCCTTGCTGACGAGCAATCTGCCGATCACCAGCATCACGCTGCCGATCACCAGCGCAGCCACACCAGCGAGGATAAAGCGCGACATTTCATCAAGCGCGCCAAGGCCGATATTGGCCGCTGCAGCGAGCACGGCACCGGCGGGGAGCGCCAGCGTCACCAAACCGCCCAGCAGCGCGCCCCAAATAGCGAGGATCGGGACGAACAGCGCGTGCGCCCGGACCGTCGGGCGCGAACGGCGTGCCCCTCGGATGCGCCGTTGCTTTTCCGCCTTGCTGTGATGCCCGCGTTTCATCCGCCTGTTACCCTGCCTTGCGCTTGTGCCCTGCGATGGTGTGCGTCACACCGGCCGCGCGGGTCTGCTCTCCAGCTAGCAAGAGATGGTAAACAGAAAGATAATTTTGCACGTTGGCGGCCCAGTCATGGCGGGCGCGCACATGGGCCTGGGCGCGGTCTTTCATCGCCTCCCAACCCGCACGCGCGCCGACCAACTGGCCGAGCGCGGCAGCGCAGGCGGCCGGATCATCGGGCGCGAACAGCGTTCCGGTATCGCCGTGGGTGATCAGCTCGCGGTGCCCGCCGACGCTTGAAGCGGCAACCAGCTTGCGCTGGGCCATGGCCTCGAGCGGCTTCAAGGGCGTGACCAGATCGGTCAGGCGCTGGGCCTTGCGGGGATAGGCGAGAACATCGATCAGCGAGTAGTAGCGCTCGACCTGCTTATGCGGCACGCGCCCGGTGAAGATCACCGCGTCCGGCTCGGGCAGGGCCGCCGCCGCGGCGCGCCAGGCGGCGTCCATCGGCCCTTCGCCGACCAGCAGCAGCCGCGCTTGCGGGTGGGTGCGCCGCAGGATCGACATGGCGGCGATCAGATCATCGACGCCCTCGTAGTCGTAGAAGCTGCCGATATAGCCGATGATCGGCACATCGGGTGCAAGCCCGAGCTGCGCCGCCAGCGCATCGTCGCGCGCCACCGGTTCGCCGAACAGCGCCAGATCGACCCCGTTGGGCATGATCGCGATCCGCTCTGGCGCGATGCCCCGCCCGATGAGATCGTCGCGCAGCCCGTGGCAGATAGTGAACACCGCATCGGCAGCCCGCACCACCCGCGTCTCGAGCGCGCGGGTCAGGCGGTATTTGAGGCTGCCTGGGGTGCCGGTGAGATTGCCGACCGCCGCATCCTCCCAGAAGGCGCGGATCTCGTAGACGAACGGCACGCCGAGCGCGCGTGCAGCCCGCTGCGCCGCTGCTCCGCACAGGGCGGGCGAGTGGGCGTGGATGATGTCGGGCCGCCAGTCCTGCGCGAGGCCACGGATCGCAGCGTCGAGCGCGGAAATCTCGGCCAGTTCGCGAACGGGCGTCGGGCCTGACGGCGTGCGGGGGGTGCGGTGGAAGGTCAGGCCGTCGGCTTCCTCGGGCGAGCCACCGCCTGCCGGCGCTTCGCAATTGTGGCGCTGGCCGGTGATGCCGCGCACCTCCAGCCCGTGCGATTCCTGCGCCTTGAGGATCGCGCGGGTGCGGAAGGTATAGCCGCTGTGGAGCGGTAGCGAATGATCAAGGACGTGGAGCACGCGGGTCATGGCGCGCAGATCTAGCGCAGGCGTGCTTAACGCCGCGTCAACCGCCCGGGGGTAATGCTGGCGGTCCGCCCGCGTTTTGGAGCCGTTTCGATGATCGACTATTTCGCGCTTGCGCTGGGCCACGGGCTGATGGCGATTGCGCTGCTGCGACTGGTGCTGCGCGACGATCTTGATGCCGATCCGCTGCTTGGGCAGCTGAAGGCCGATACCGCGGCCAACCGCATGGCGACGAGCACCGTCGGCCGCAACGCCGCCCGCCGTGCACGCGACAAACACGCTGACGAGACAGTGCCGGATGATGGCGAGGAACCGGGGCGATAAATGCTCGATCTCGTTTTCCTGGCTTTTATCATTTACGTCCTGCTGCTCGGGCTCAAGCGCCCGTTCCTGTGGGTGCTGCTCTATGTCTATATCGACATCCTTGCGCCCCAGCGGATCGGCTATTCGCTGATCGCCAGCCTGCCTGTCTCGCTGATCGCCTTTGTCGCAGCCTTTGGCGGCTGGCTGGTGCTTGATCGCAAGGAAGGCGCGCGCTTCACGATGCGGCAGGGGCTGATGCTGGCGCTGCTGGCCTATTGTTGGTGGACCACCGGCAATGCCGATTTCCCCGTCGAGGCCGCGACCAAGTGGGACTGGGTGTGGAAGGCGCTGCTGTTCGCGATCTTCCTGCCCCTTACCCTCACCACCCGCGCGCGGATCGAGGCGCTGGCGCTGATGCTGGTGCTGGCGATTGCGACCATCGTCATCGGCACCGGCATGAAGACTGTGCTGGGCGGCGGCGGCTATGAGAACCTCAAGTTCTTCGTCAACGACAATAGCGGGGTCTATGAAAGTTCGACACTGGCGACGGTCGCGATCGGGCTGATCCCGCTGATCTGGTGGTTCACCCGCTACGGCACGGTGCTGCGGCCGCATTGGCTTGTGACGGGCTTTGCGGTCGCGTTGATCTTTGCCTGCCTGATGGTGCCGATCGGGACCGAGGCGCGCACCGGCCTGTTGTGCATTGCCGCGCTCGGTGTGCTGCTGCTGCGCTACACCACCAAGCGGCTGATGTTCATCGCGGCGGCCGGCGCGCTCGGCCTTGTTGCGCTGCCGTTCCTGCCGCAGAGCTATTATGATCGCATGGCGACGCTGGCCGCGCCGGGCGGCGATGAAAGCGCCTCGACCCGTGTGGCGGTGTGGGAATGGACCCTCGATTACGTCGCCGAAAAGCCGTTCGGCGGCGGGTTTGACGCCTATCGTTCGAACCGCTTTGCCTATGTCATGCCGGTCAAACAGGTGAACGGGAACACCACCAGCGTGGAATATCGCGAAGTGGTCGACGAAGGCCGCGCATTCCATTCCTCGATCTTCGAACTGCTTGGCGAACAGGGCTGGCCGGGGCTGATGATCTGGCTCGCGCTGCACGGCCTCGGGTTGTGGCAGATGGAGCGCATCTATCGCCGCTGGAAAGGGGCCACGGCCGAGGAGGAGGCGTGGATCGCGCCCTTTGCGTCCGCCTTGCAGATGGGCGCCGTGATCTATCTCGTCGGCGCGCTGTTCCAGGGGATCGGTTATCAGCCGGTGATGCTGATGCTGGTCGGCCTGCAGATCGGGCTCGCGAGCTATTGCGTGCGGATCGATTCGGCGCGCGCGGGGCATGATCGCAGCGTCCAGCGGCGCGCGGCGATCGACAGCAAGCGCAGCAGTGCCGTAGCGGCATAGAAGCGCACGCGTCTGCGTCGTTGCGCTGCCCCCTTTGTTGCGCCATGAAGCCCCCGCACAAGCAGCGCGGCGGGCACAGGATTCCGCCGGCAGAATCGAGGAGGAGCCCCCATGAATCCACAGGAATTGGCCGCCAAGGTCGGCGAGCAGATCGGCACCAGCGAATGGGCCGAAATGAGCCAGGAACGCATCAACCAGTTCGCCGAGGCGACGGGCGATCATCAGTTCATCCACGTCAATGAAGAGATGGCCAAGATGACCCCGTTCGGCGGCACCATCGCCCACGGCTTCCTGACCTTGTCGATGATCCCCTATCTCGGCGCAAACAGCGACATGCCGCGCATCGACGGCGTGAAGATGGGCGTCAACTACGGCGGCAACAAGACCCGCTTCATCGCGCCCGTGCGCGCGGGCAAGCGCATTCGCGGCCACTGGAAGCTGCTCGAAATGGTCGAGAAGCGCCCCGGCCAGTGGCAGCAGACCGCCGAGATCACGATCGAGATCGAAGGCGAGGACAAGCCCGCCCTGATCGCCGAGTGGATTACGCAGTACTTCGTCTGATTTTTGGCTGGCTGGCCCTGCCGGCCTTCGCAAACCGAATAGATTGGGCCTCCGCCGGGCGCTGGGGCCTATCTCCCTGAATAAAGGATACCCCCATGGCACGTGACGCCGTTATCGTTTCCACCGCCCGCACGCCGATCGGGCGCGCTTACAAGGGCGCTTTCAATGCCACTCCCGGCGCCACGCTCGGCGCGCTCTGCCTCGCCCCCGCTATCGAGCGCGCCGGCATTGAAGCTGGCGCGATCGATGATGTCGTGTGGGGCGCGGTGCTCACGCAGGGCACGCAGGCGGGCAATATCGGCCGTCAGGTCGCGCTGCGCGCCGGTTGTCCGGTCACCGTTTCGGCGCAGACCATCGACCGCCAGTGCTCCTCGGGCCTGATGGCGATTGCCACCGCGGCCAAGCAGATCATCGTCGACAACATGGATATCGTGGTCGGCGGCGGGCAGGATTCGATCTCGATGGTGCAGACCCCCGAGATGCGCGTGTCGCCCGACCGTTCGCTGATCGCGATGCACAAGGATGTCTACATGCCGATGCTCGGCACGGCTGAAACCGTCGCCAAGCGTTATGGCATCAGCCGTGAGGCGCAGGATGAATACGCCTTCCAGTCGCAGATGCGCACGGCGGCGGCGCAGGCTGCGGGCTATCTCGACGCTGAAATCGTCCCCGTCACCACCATCATGAACGTGGTCGACAAGGAGACGAAGGAAGTCAGCCAGGTCGAATTCACCCTGACCAAGGACGAAGGCAACCGCCCCGAAACCACGCTCGAAGGCCTCCAGAGCCTTAATCCGGTGATGGGCCCGGGTATGTGCATTACTGCGGGCAACGCCTCGCAGCTGTCGGACGGTTCCTCGGCCGCGGTGCTGATGGAAGCCAAGCTTGCCGAACAGAAGGGCCTCCAGCCCTTGGGCCGCTATGTCGGCATGGCGGTCGCCGGCACCGAGCCTGACGAAATGGGCATCGGCCCGGTCTTCGCGATCCCCAAGCTCTTGAAGCAAACCGGCCTCAAGATGGGCGACATCGGGCTGTGGGAACTGAACGAGGCCTTCGCGGTGCAAGTGCTCTATTGCCGCGACACGCTCGGCATCCCCAACGACATCCTCAATGTCAGCGGCGGCTCGATCTCGATCGGCCACCCCTACGGCATGACCGGCGCGCGCTGCACCGGCCACGCGCTGATCGAAGGCAAGCGTCGCGGGGCGAAGTATGTCGTCGTCACCATGTGCGTGGGCGGCGGCATGGGCGCAGCTGGCCTGTTCGAAGTCTTCTGACGATACCCTCAGTTGCACAACCACAGCGGCGCGGGGGGCACTTCCGCGCCGGTTTGTTTGGCCGGTGATTGGCTTTGCCGCGCGGCTAGGGATAGGCTGTGGGCTAGGGGGAAGGCAGGAGGTCAGCCAATGGACCGGTTATTCACGCTTGTCGCATCGCGCACGGCCTTTGCCGCGGGCCAGTCAGGGGCGTTTATCGTGGCGGTTTCGATCATCGCCGGATGGGGGCTGACAGGTTCGCTGTTCGGCTGGTCGGACACCTGGCAGCTGTTGGTCAACACCGGCACCACCATCGCCACCTTCCTGATGGTGTTCCTGATCCAGAACTCCCAGAACCGCGATGCCGCCGCGATGCAGGCCAAGCTCGACGAGCTCATCCGCGCGGTCACGGATGCGCGCAACGAATTCGTCGGCATCGAGCACCTGACCGACCACGAGATCGAGGATATCCGCGCCGTGCGCGAACTCGCGGTGGGCGAGAATGAGGAAGGGCACTGGCGCCAGACCAGCACCCGCCACCTGCTCGAGCGCCGCTAGGTCAGGGCAGGAACGCGCGCGTGGATATTGTCGGCTTTGCCCTTGCGGTCTTGCTGATCGAGCTGACGCCCGGCCCCAACATGGCGTTGTTATCGGGCCTGGCCGCAACCGAGGGGCGCCGCGCCGGATTGTCGGCGGTGGCGGGGGTGGCGCTGGGCTTGCTTGTCAACGGGGTGCTCGCCGCGCTTGGGCTGGCGACGTTGCTCACGGCGATGCCGGATGTGTGGCGGGGCCTGCAATGGGCCGGCGCGCTGATGATGGTGGTCCTTGCAGTCGAGGCATGGCGCGGTTCCACCCGCCCGGCGCGGCCGGTGCCGACACAAAAGGTCAACCAGCGCGCCTTTGTCACCGGCTTGCTCATCAACCTGCTCAATCCCAAGGCCTATATCTTCTTCCTCGTGGTGGCGCCGCGATTCCTCGGGGGCGAAGCGCTGAGCCTTGCCAATGCGCTGGTGCTGGCGCTGGTCAGCGCGAGCATTGCCACGCTGATCCACCTTGCGCTGGTGCTGGCGGGCGCCCGCGCGCATGGCTGGCTGGCCGATCCGCGCCGCACCTTGTGGGCCCGGCGGGGGTTCGCGGTGATCATGCTGCTGGTCGCCGCCTCGTTCCTGTTCGCCGATCTCGGAAAGGCCTGAGCGCCCGCCCTCTCGACGATCTGCGCAAGATGGCGTATTTTCCCGCCGAGACACGCAATCCAAAGCCTGCATCCAAGTACCAAGCACGAGGGACGATCCGGTGAAACAATCGCTCATCAATCTGCTGCCGCCGGCCACGCTCGCCGCAGTGGTTGCGTTCTGGGGCCTTGCGCCTGCGGCCTGGGTGGATGGGCCGTGGACCATCATCATCGTCGGCCTTGTTACACTTGCCTTTGTCCAGCTGCTCGAACTGGTGTTCGAACGCCACGAGGGCTGGCGCATCAACGGGCGCGAGCTGGCAACCGACATCTTCTATGTCGCCTTCGGTTACGGTGCGATCGGCTTTGCCAGCGACGCGCTGATCAACTCGCCGCTGCGCGAATTGAAGGAGGCTTGGGGCGTCGCCACCCCGTGGCTCGCCGCCAGCCCCTTCATCGTGCAGGTGGTGGTGGTGATGTTCACTTTCGAATTCGGCCAGTACTGGATGCACCGCGCGATGCACAACTGGACGCCCTTGTGGCTGACCCATGCGCCGCATCATCACATCACGCAGCTCAATGCGATGAAGGGCTTTATCGGCAATCCGATCGAGCTGTTCCTGATCAGCATCGGGGTGACTGCGCTGCTCGATGTCGATCTGAATGCGCTGTTCGCCGCGATCACCGGCGGTGGCGTGATCGCCACCTATGCTCACGCCAACGTGAAGGCCGATCCGCCGATCTGGTACGGATACTTCTTCACCACCATCCGCAATCACAGCCTGCACCACACCGCACTCAGCTACGAGGACACACGCTGCAACTATGGTAACTCGGTGATTTTCTGGGACCGCGTGTTCGGCACCTATCGCGATGGTGAATCTGAAGTGGTCGGGCAGGATGATCGCAAGCGCCTGTCGATCAAGGAGCAGTGGCTGTTTCCGCTGCGCCCGTGGCTCGAAAAGCGCGAGGCCGCCGAGGGCTGAACGCAAAGCGGGCATTGCCGCCGCCGCGCTTCGGGGGCACAAGGCCGCTATGGGCGTGATCGAGATCATCGGCATTGCGGGCAGCGTCAGCCTGCTATCGGGCTGGCGGCTCTATCTGTGCATCCTTGCCACCGGCATCGCGATGCGGCTCGAACTGCTGCCGCTGCCCGAACATCTCGCCAGCTTGGCCGTGCTCGGAAACCCGTGGGTGATGGTGATCGCGGCGGTGGGCGCGCTGGCCGAATTCTTTGCCGATAAGGTGATGTGGCTCGATAGCGCGTGGGACGCGGTGCACACCTTCGTCCGTCCCATCGGCGGGGCGTTGCTGGCGCTCGCGATCATCGATCCATCCGATCCTGCCACGCAGGTGATCGCCTTTCTGCTTGGCGGCGGGGCCAGCTTCCTCGCGCATGGCGGCAAGGCCAGCGCGCGCGCCGTGGTCAACACCTCGCCCGAACCGGTGAGCAATATCCTCGTCTCGAGCGCGGAGGATGTGGTGACGGTGGGGCTGCTCTGGCTGGTCTACGAATATCCGCTCGCCGCCGGCGCGGTTGCCGCGGTGCTGCTGCTGATCGTGATCGCGCTGCTGTGGACGGCGCACAAAATCATCAAGCGGGTGTTCTTCCGCGGACCCAAGCCGCAGGACTGATCGCGACCCAAACAAGACGGCAAGGGATTTCCTTTGGGCTTGCGGCGCGAGGCTGTTAAGGGCCCGCGCATGCTTACAATCGACGGCATCACTGTGCGGCTTGGCGGGCGCGCCATTCTCGAACGCGCGAGCGCTACGGTGCCGGTGGGCGCGCGCGTCGGCCTGATCGGCCGCAATGGCGCGGGCAAATCGACCTTGATGAAGGCGCTGATCGGCGAGATCGAGCCCGATGACGGCGAAATCTCCAAGCCCGCCCGCGCCCGCATCGGCTATATCGCGCAGGAAGCCCCCAGCGGCTCAATGACCCCCGAACAGGTGGTGCTCGCTGCTGCCACCGAGCGCGCGGAACTGCTGGCGGAGCTGGAAACCTGCACCGACATGCACCGCATGGGCGATGTCCACGAACGCCTGCTGGCGATCGATGCCTATTCTGCCCCGGCGCGCGCGGCCAAGATCCTCAACGGTCTGGGCTTCGACGAGGAAATGCAGCAACGCCCGGTCGACAGCTTCTCGGGCGGCTGGAAAATGCGCATCGCGCTCGGCGCCTTGCTGTTTTCCGAGCCCGACATCCTGCTGCTCGACGAACCCAGCAACCACTTGGATCTGGAAGCGACGCTGTGGCTGGAGAATTTCCTCAAATCCTACCCCGCCACGCTGGTGGTGATCAGCCATGAACGCGATCTACTCAACAAGGTGGTCGATCACATCCTGCACCTGCAAGGCGGCCAGCTCACGCTCTATCCGGGCGGATATGACGCGTTTGAAAAGCAGCGGGCCGAGCGTGCCGCGCAGCTGGCTTCTGCCAAGGCCTCGCAGGATGCCCAGCGCGCGCGCCTTCAGGACTACGTTGCCCGGAACTCTGCGCGCGCCTCGACCGCCAAGCAGGCGCAATCGCGCGCCAAGATGCTCGCCAAGATGCAGCCGATCGCCGCGCTGATGGAAGACCCCACGCTTAGCTTCGATTTTCCCGACCCCGACGAGATGAAATCGCCGATGATCACGCTCGAACAGGCCGCGGTTGGATATGGAGAGGCTGCGCCGATCCTCAAGCGGCTGAATTTCCGGATCGAGGCCGATGACCGGATCGCGCTGTTGGGCCGCAACGGCAATGGCAAGACCACGCTCGCCCGCCTGCTGGCCTCGCAGCTGGCGCCGGCGGAAGGCGCGTTGAATGCGCCGGGCAAGCTCAAGGTCGGCTATTTCACCCAGTATCAGGTCGAGGAGCTGGCGGGTGAGAATACGCCCGTCGATCTAATGACCCGCGCGATGGAGAAACAATCGCAGGGCGCAGTGCGCGCGCAGCTGGGGCGGTTCGGCTTCTCTGGCGCAAAGGCGCAGACGCGCGTCGAAAAGCTTTCGGGCGGCGAGCGCGCGCGCCTCGCGCTGGCGCTGATCACCCGCGACGCGCCGCATCTGTTGATCCTCGACGAGCCGACCAACCACCTCGATGTGGATGCGCGCGAGGCGCTGGTGCAGGCCCTCAACGCCTATACTGGCGCTGTCATCCTGATCAGCCACGATCGCCACATGGTCGAATTGACCGCCGACCGGCTGGTGCTGGTCGATGGCGGCACCGCGCGCGAATATGCCGGCAGCATGGACGATTACATCGATTTCATCCTCGGCCGCAAGCCCAAGGGCGATGCGATCAAGGGCGATGCGATCAAGGGTGATGCTGGCAAGGGCAAGCCGCGCGGGCCCAACACCATGGCCGAAGCACGCTATGCCCAGTCACAGCTGGAAAAGGCCGAAAAGGTGCTGGCGCGCCAGACCGCCGAGGTCGCGCGTTTGGACGGGCAGATCCTCGAACTGAGCAGCAAAGCCGGTCACGATACCGCCAAGCTGCAAAGCCTGCTGGCCGCGCGCGCCAAAGTCGGTGATGCCTTGGACCAAGCGGAGCAAGTCTGGCTCGCCGCCAGCGAAGCGCTGGAAGCCTTCGAACAGGCTTAAACGGCCGGCGACGCGCTGGCCTGACTGGCGTGCGCGGCGATCCATTCTTCCACCACGGGCGCAACCTTGGTGCGCCAGCGGCTGCCGTTGAAGATACCGTAATGGCCCGCACCTTCGGCCATGTAGTAGCGCTTCTTGGCCTCCGGCAGGTTCGGGGTCAGCTTGAGCGCCGCCTTGGTCTGGCCGAGCCCCGAAATATCGTCACGCTCGCCTTCGATCGCCAAGAGCGCGGTGTCGGTGATCTTGGTGATGTCGACCAACTCGCCCTTGTGGCGGAACTCGCGCTTGGGGATCGAGTGCTTCTGGAACACCTCTTCAACCGTCTGGAGGTAGAATTCGGCGGTCATGTCGCAGACCGAGCGGTATTCGTCGTAGAAATCCTTGGTCGCCTGCGCGCTGGCATCATCGCCTGCAGTGAGGTGTTTGAACATCTCGTAGTGACTCATCATGTGGCTCGAGAGGTTCATGCTCATGAAGGCGTTGAGCTGCATGAAGCCGGGATAGACTCGGCGACCCGCGCCCGGATATTTGATCGGAACGGTCGCGATCACACTCTGACGGAACCACTCGATCGGGCGCTGCATCGCCATGTTGTTGACCAGAGTGGGACATTCGCGGGTGTCGATCGGCCCGCCCATCATGGTCAGCGTGGCAGGGGTCGCGGGCGATTTGTGGAGGTTGAGCAGCGCGGTCGCGGCAAAGGCGGGGACGCTCGGCTGGCACACGGCCATCATATGGATCCGCTGTCCGCCCGCTTCGGCGTGGACATGCTCTGCAAATTCAATCAGGTAATCGATATATTCGTCGAGATCGAAGGTGCCGGCGCTTTGCGGCACCATCTTGGCGTCGGCCCAGTCGGTGATGAACACGTCCGCCGATTCCAGCATCCGCTCGACCGTGCCGCGCAGCAGCGTGGCGTAGTGCCCGCTCATCGGCGCGACGATCAGCAGGCGCGGTCGGCCTGCGGGCGTGTCGTCGACGGTAAACTGTAGCAGATCGCCAAACGGGCGCTTGAGGGCGATGGTCTCGGTCACGGCGTGCGCCTTGCCGTCAATCTCCACCTCGGTAATGCCGAATTCGGGCTTGCCGTAATGCGCGGTGGCGTGGGCGAAGACGTCAAGCGCGCTCGCCGTCATCGGGCCCATGCCCATGTAGCCGAAGGGATTTGCAGGATTGGACAGCAGGCCCGAACTGATCGAAGCGAGCGCACTGGCGCTGTTCATCCAGCTGCGTTGCAGCTCGTAAGCGTGGTAGAGCATCAAATAACCTTAAACGACGAACAAGCCGGCACCTCATCCCGCGGGAGCCTTGGGCCTACAAATGCGCCTTTGCAGGGCATTGTGCAATGCACAATATAGTGTGCTTCCCCCGTGCGGCAGGCGTCTGTTGCTTTTTGCACGTGAAATTCGCAGGCTTCGTGGCTAGAGCGGCGGCACGATGCATGGCGAGACCCCCGAAAATCCGCGAGCGGCGCAATCTGCCGGCGAAGAGCCCGAACTGGTGAACGCACCGGTGGAGACGCTCGCCCCGCTCAGCGACGGGCCCGGGGAGGAGGCGTACGCTGCGCCCAAGTCGCGCTCGCTCGCCCCCTTGCGGATGGTGTTCGGCGCGGCGGTGCAATACCCGCGCGAGATCGCTTTTGCGCTGACCGCTCTGCTGATCACCTCTGCCGCCACGCTGGCGATCCCTTACCGGTTCAAGGTGATCATCGACGAGGCTTTCGGCGGTTCCACCACACCTGACGATATTGCCCACGCCTTCCAGTATCTGTTGATGATCGTGGTGATCCTCGGAATCGGCACCGCGCTCCGGTTCTATTTCGTGAGCTGGCTGGGCGAGCGGGTGGTGGCTGATATTCGCCTGAAAGTGCAGGAGAACCTGCTGCGCCTTTCGCCGGGATTCTACGAGGTCAACAGCCCCAAGGAAATCTCCAGCCGGATGACGAGCGACACCGCGATCATCGAGAACGTGGTCGGCACCACGGTTTCGGTCGCGCTCAGGAACTCGCTCACCGCGATCGGAGGAATCGGGCTGCTGATCTTCCTTGCGCCCTCGCTGACACTGGGCCTGCTGATCGGCATCCCGCTGGTGATTGCTCCGATCGTCTTCTTCGGGCGCAAGATCCGTGCGGTTTCGCGCACCAGTCAGGACCGGATCGCCGATGTTGGTGCTTACGTGACCGAAGTGCTCTCGGCGATGAAGATCGTCCAGAGCTTCGGGCAGGAAAAGCGCGAGGGCGAGCGGTTTGCGGGCGTGGTCGAGGAGACCTTCGCGACGGCCCGCAAGCGCATCATCTTGCGCGCGGCGATGACATCGGTGGTGATTCTGCTGGTGTTCGGCGCGATTACGCTGGCGATGTGGCGCGGCGCGCTGGCGGTGAACGAAGGCACGATCACGCCGGGCGACATGGGCTTTTTCGTGTTTACCGGCATCCTTGTGGCAGGCGCGCTGGGCTCACTCACCGAAGTTTACGGCGATCTGCTGCGCGGCGCAGGCGCGGCGAGCCGGCTGGCCGAGCTGCTCGAAGCCAAGCCAGACATCGCACCCCCGGCCCGCCCCGAACGCCTGCCCAAGCCGGCGCGCGGCAGCCTGTCTTTCCGCAATGTCACCTTCCGCTATCCGGCGCGGCCTGAAACCGCTGCGCTCAAGGACGTCACGCTCGAGATCGAGCCGGGCGAGACCATCGCCATCGTCGGACCGTCCGGCGCGGGCAAATCGACCATCTTCCAGCTGGTTGAACGCTTCTACGATCCGCAGGGCGGCACGATCCGCTTGGACGGCGTGCCGCTGACCCGCGCTGATCCCGCCGATATTCGCGCCCGCATCGCGCTGGTGCCGCAGGACGGGGTGCTGTTCAGCGCCAATGCCCGCGACAACCTGCGCTATGGCAAGTGGGACGCGACCGATGCGCAGATCTGGGATGCGGCGCGCGCGGCCAATGCGGAACGCTTCCTGCGCGCGCTACCCCAGGGCCTCGACACCTATCTCGGCGAGGGCGGAACGCAGCTTTCAGGCGGCCAGCAACAGCGCGTCGCCATCGCCCGCGCGCTGCTGCGTGATGCGCCGATCCTGCTGCTTGACGAGGCCACCAGCGCCCTGGATGCCGAAAGCGAGCAACTGGTGCAGCAGGCGCTCGATGCGCTGATGCAGAACCGCACCACGCTGGTGATCGCGCACCGCCTCGCCACCGTGCGCGCGGCGGACCGGATCGTGGTGCTGGACGAAGGACGGATCGTCGAACAGGGCACCCACGAGGCGCTGAGCAAGACCGCCGGGCTCTATGCGCGCCTCGCCAAGCTGCAATTCGCAGCCGACGCTGCGTAATCTGCCTTCGCGTTCACTGACGTGAACGGCAGACCCCCCGCCCCGCCCCGCCCCGCCCCGCCTCCCCGCCCGGCCACCAATAGCACCACTATGTTATGGTAGCCGGGCGGGGAGGCGGGGCGGCCAGAGAACCGGTACGTCTGCGCCACCGCAGGTGGCACGCAAGCAAGCTTTTTCGACAAAACGCTAGGCTCACCGGACAAGCGGCAACCCTTTGTCGCGTGCGACGTTAGTGTGACGTTCGCAGGTATCCTGCCACAGCTTTTCGGGGACACCGCACATGATCCACAAAACCGCCGCCCTGCTGGGCGCCAGCCTCGCTGCGCTGGCCTTTACGGCGCCCGCCCTCGCCAATGATCATGCCCCCGCGCATGAACACGGCATCGAAACGCTGGCCGAAGGCGAAGCCGCTGCGCCCGCGCTGCCGACCATGAGCTTTGGCAGCTGGGGGTTCGAACCGGCGCTGCTCGCCACCGACATAAAGCCGGGCGACGACTTCAACGCCTATGCCAACAAGCGCTGGATCGACGGCAATCCGCTGCCGCCCGAATTCAGCCGCATCGGCGCCTTCGTACTGCTCGGCGAAAAAAGCACCTATGACGTCAAGGCGCTGATGGACGAGCTGACGGCCAAGCAGCCGGCCGCCCTTTCGGCCGACGAAACGCGCATCATCACCGCCTACAACGCCTATTTCGACACGGCTGCGATTGAGGCTGCGGGCCTCGCGCCGGCCAAGCCCTATCTTGATCGCATCATGGCGGCCAAGTCGCTTGATGATCTGGCAATGCTGTGGGCCGAGCCGGGCTTTGCCAGCCCCATCGGCGGCGGTGTCGGGGTCGATGCCAAGCAGCCTGACCGGCACATCGCGAACGTCGGCTTCGGCGGGCTCGGCCTGCCCGACCGCGACTACTATCTCGACACCAGCGAAAAGGGCGTCGCGATCCAGAACAAGTATAGGTCCTATGTCTCCTTTCTGCTGGGCCAGGCGGGCTACGAAGATCCGGAGATGCAGGCCGCAGAGGTCTATGCCTTCGAGGACAAGATCGCACGCACCGTGGCGTGGGACCGCGCGGTACGCCGCAACCGCGATCTCACCTACAACCTGCTGACCGCCGATGAACTCACCGCGATCAGCGGGAAGGTGCCGGTCGCTGTGATGCTGGCGAAGATCGGGATCGAGAAGAGCCCCGGCTTCGTCGTCAGCCTGATGCCGCCGACGCCGGAAGAAGTCGCTGCGCTCAAGCTTGACGAGGCGACGCTGGCTAAGATCGGCAGTGGGATGCCGGGGATGTTTGCGCTGCTCGGCGAGACCCCGGTGGAGACGCTCAAGGCGTGGATGATCAAGGAATTCCTCTCGGGCAACGCCGCGGTGCTGCCCAAGCGCTTCGACGATGCCAGCTTCGAATTTTTCGGTAAGACCCTTCGCGGCACCCCTGAACAGCGTCCGCGCTGGAAGCGCGCGATCGGCGAATCCGAAGGCCTGCTCGGCGAGCTGATCGGCAAGGCCTATGTCGCGCGCTACTTCCCGCCGGAAAACAAGGTGGCGATGGACGAGCTGGTCGCCAACCTGCGCATCGCGCTGGGCCAGTCGATCGACGAGATCAGCTGGATGGGCGCGGAAACCAAGGCGCAGGCGCACGCCAAGCTGGCGAGCTTCGATCCCAAAATCGGCTACCGCCCGAACCTCGAAACCTATGATGGCCTCGCGATTACCGCGGGCGATCCGATCGCCAACCGCATGGCGGCGGCCAAGTGGCAGCAGGCCGACAATGTCGCCAAGCTGGGCGAGCCGATCGACCGCACCGAATGGGGCATGCTGCCGCAGACGGTGAACGCCTACTACAACTCGGTGAAGAACGAGATCGTGTTCCCGGCCGGCATCCTGCAGCAGCCGTTCTTCGCGCTGACCAATGATATCGCGGTGAATTACGGGGCGATCGGCGGCGTGATCGGGCACGAAATGGGCCACGGCTTCGACGATCAGGGCTCGAAGTCGGATGCCACCGGCATGCTGCGCAACTGGTGGACCGATGCCGACCGCGCCGCCTTCGACGGGCTCGGCAACGCGCTGGTGGCGCAATACAACGCCTTCTGCCCGCTCGATGCGGGAGCAACATGTGTCAACGGGCGCCTGACGCTGGGCGAGAATATCGGCGATGTCGGCGGGCTTTCGATGGCCTACCGCGCCTACAAGCTCGCCACCAAGGGCAAGGATGTGCCGGTGATCGACGGGTTGACCGGTGACCAGCGCTTCTTCCTCGCCTGGGCGCAGGTGTGGCGTTCGACCCAGCGCGAGGAGAACTACCGCAACCGCCTGCGCACCGACAGCCACTCGCCCGAGGAATACCGGGTCAACGGCGTCGTGCGGAACCTCGACGAATGGTACGCAGCCTTCGGCGTGATGCCCGGCGATGCGATGTATCTGCCGCCCGAAAAGCGTGTGCGCATCTGGTGAGGAATGATTGACATGGCCCGCGCTTCCGTGATGGAGCGCGGGCCATGAACGAAACGCTTGCTGCGATCCTGCTCGGCATCCTTGAAGGGCTGACCGAGTTCCTGCCGGTCTCCTCTACCGGGCACCTGATCCTCGCCACTGAATTGCTCGGCTTTGACCAGCGCGAGTGGGAGGTGTTCAATATCGCGATCCAGCCGGCCGCGATTCTTGCGATCGTGGTTCTCTACTGGCGCACCTTCCTCGATGTCGCCAAGGGATTGTTCGGGCTCGAGAAGGGCGCGCTGAACTTCGTGCGCAATCTGCTGGTCGCCTTCTTTCCCGCCGTGCTGCTGGGCCTCGCTTTTGGCGATGTGATCGAGACCATGCTCGGCAATGCAGTGCTGGTGTGCTGGACGCTGATCATCGGCGGCATCGCGATCCTCGCGATCGAACGCTGGGCCAATCCGCCCGCAACCGGGCCGGGTGTGGCGGGCGTCTCCTTGCGCACCTCGGTGCTGATCGGGCTGGTGCAATGCCTCGCGATGATCCCGGGGGTGAGCCGCTCGGGCGCGACGATCCTCGGGGCGATGGCCTTCGGCGTGGACCGCAAGACGGCCGCCGAATTCAGCTTCTTCCTCGCCGTTCCCACCTTGAGCGGGGCGACGGTCTACCAGCTGGCGAAGAACGGCGCGGCCCTTACCGCCAATGATCTGCAGCTGATCGGGATCGGCTCGCTCTCGGGCTTCGTGGTCGCGCTGGTGGTGGTCAAGTTGTTCGTCGAAATCGTCACCCGGATCGGGTTTGCGCCCTTTGCCTGGTACCGGATCGTGGTCGGGGTGGCCGGTCTGGCGTGGCTCAGCCTGCGATAGAATCGCAATTGCTGGAACCAGCCGCCGCCGCGCTGGTTTGAGAGACAGTCCGGTGCCGGTCCGGAACTGATGGAGACCGATTTCTCAATGGCCTTACTGGTGCTGATCGTGTTGGGGGCAACGCTGGGCTGGCTGGCCTCGATCCTCGCGCGCAGCGAAGCGCCGGGCGCAATCCGGCGTCAGATCATGCTGGGCCTTGCAGTCTCGGTGGTCGCGGGCGAAATCGCTAATGACGGGACGATGATCGGCAGCCTGTCGTTCCTCGGGCTGGGCGTGGCGCTTGCCGCCTGTCTGGTCGCGCTTGTGCTCTACCACGCAGTCGCCCGCCGCATTGTGAAAGCGTAGTCTGTTTCGCCCTCAGACGCCGGGCGCAGCGCATCCGCGCTGCTTGGCTTTCCTCGCATAAGCTCGGGCGGCCGCCAAAGCCTTTTGGCGCCCTTGTGACGCCTACGGCGTCGGTCCCTTAGACAGGAACAGCCCCGCTGCCGCGCCCGCCGCGCAGGTGATATTCCTGCGTGCCCCGGTGCAGCACATTGTCGACATCGATCACCGATGAATTGGCATAGGTGAAGCCTGCCGGAAGGCTGCGATAGAGCCGGTCGAAATCGCGCTCCACCGTCTGGCGATACAGGTCAGCGAAGCTCTCGATCACAAAGTAGGTCGGCTGCAGATCGCTGATCACGTAATCGGTGCGCATCACCCGATCGACATTGAGCATGATGCGGTTCGGGCTCTGCGCCTCGACCGCGAAGCGCGCCTCGGTGGGGCCGGACAGGATCCCGGCACCGTAAGCCCGCACGGCCCCTGCGTCCTCGATCAGTCCGAATTCGACCGTGTACCAGTAGAGCGCGCCCAGCGCCTTCAGCCGGTTGTAGCGCATCGCCTTCCACCCGGCGCGGCCATATTCCTGCATGTAATCGGCATAGGTGGGATCTGTCAGCATCGGGACGTGACCGAAGACGTCGTGGAACACGTCGGGTTCCTCGATGTAATCGAACGTCTCGCGGGTGCGGATGAAGTTGCCTGCCGGAAAGCGGCGGTTGGCGAGGTGCCAGAAGAACACGTGATCGGGGATCAGCATCGGCACCGGCACCACGCTCCACCCGGTCAGCGCGCCGAGTTCTTCGGACAGCTTGCCGAATTCGGGGATGCCGCCGCACCCGAGATCGAGCTTTTCGAGGCCGTGCAGGAAGGCCGCGCAGGCGCGCCCGGGCAGCACCTCCATCTGGCGGGCGAAGAGATCGTCCCACACGCTGTGATCCTCGGCGGTGTAGGCGGTCTGCGCCGGTTCGAGCCAGTCTGCGCCGACATGCGCAGGCTTGGCGAGCGGCGCAGTGAAGACATCCGCTGCCATGTCTGGCAGTGTGGCAAAATCGGGCTGGGGGTCTGCAAGCGTGGCCATTTCCTTGCAGATGATACTAGCTTTGTGCGGCCCACACAAACGAAGGAGCAGCCAATGGGGATGAAGCGGAAGGATTACGAGGCGGCGCTGGAGCCGCTGACGCGCGAGTTGGTCAGCATGACGCGCTGGGCCAAGGCGACAGGTGCGCGGATCGTGATTCTCTTCGAAGGGCGCGACACCGCGGGCAAGGGCGGGGCGATCGGCGCGGTTCGCCATGGGCTCAATCCGCGCCAGCTCCGCACCGTCGCGCTGTCGAAGCCGGACGAGACCGAACAGACCCAGTGGTATTTCCAGCGTTATGTCGCGCACCTGCCAGCCGCAGGCGAGATCGTGCTGTTCGACCGGTCATGGTACAACCGCGCCGGCGTCGAGAAGGTGATGGGCTATGCGTCAGAGGCGAAGGTGACAGCCTTCCTCAAGGCCGTCCCCGCGTTTGAAAAGCTGCTGGTCGATGATGGCATCCACTTGTTCAAATACTGGCTCGGCGCCGATCAGGACGAGCAGGAGGCGCGGCTGCGCGAACGGCTGGATGACCCGCTGAAGCGCTGGAAACTCTCCCCGATCGATCTCGCCGCGCGCGCGAAATACGACGATTACACGGCGGCGCGCGAGGCGATGCTGGCGGCGACGCATACGGACTACGCGCCCTGGACTCTGGTGGATTTCAATGACCAGCGGCGCGGGCGGCTGACGCTGATCCGCGATCTGCTCGCCCGTGTGCCCGACACGCACGAAGAGCCCGAGGCGATCGACTTTCCGCCGCTCGGCCGCGCGCCGGTGAAGGAAACTTACAGCGTGCTGGAGCCGATCGCGGACTATCCGCTCACAGGCTAGCGCTTGCCTGCGTCACCTGCCGGCCATCATCAGCGAAGGCGGCAAGGTCATACCCAACCTCGCTCTTGTGCATCACCAGATGCAGCGGCTCGCCCGCGATGGCGGGGGATAGGCCGCGAAAGGCGAAGCTGCGCAACCGGTTTGCGCCGCGCTCGCTTGCCGCCAGTTGCAGCAGCAGGCTCGCGGTCAGCGGGCCGTGGACGACAAGCCCGCGATAGCGCTCGACCTGTTGCGCATAGGGCGCATCGTAATGGATGCGGTGGGTATTGAAGGTCAGCGCCGAATAGCGGAACAACAGCGCCGTCGAGGGCACAAGGCGGCGGTGCGCATCCCACGCCGAGGGGTCGAACGCGCCCTCACCCGGCGGCGGGGGCGAAAGCGGGGCATCAGGCGCGGCGGCCTCGCGATAGACCAGCGTCTGTGTCTCGATCACAGCGACGGTGCCGTTGGCGCGGGTCATGTGCTCGACATCGACGAAGGCGAGGCGGCCCGATCCGCCGTCCTTCTGATTGACTGCCACGACCTTGCTGCGCCGCTCAATCACCGCATCGATGGTGATGGGCGCGTAAAACTGCATCTTGCTCGAGGCCCACATCCGGCGCGGCATGGGGAAGGGCGGGAGGAAGCTTTGGGGGGAGTCGTCGCGCGCCGGGTGGCCATCCTCGCCGAGGCAATCGGTGCGCGCCTGCGGGGTGCAGAGCGCAAAGTGGATACCCTGCGGCATGATCCTGTCGCCCGGCCATTCCAGATCGAAGGTCGAGCACCACTGGAATGCGTGCTGCGGGGTCAGGCGATCTCGCCCGGTCTGCTCGCGCCCGATCCAGGCCGCGAAGTCGCTCATGCCGCCCGCTCGAACACCGCCGCGATGCCCTGTCCGCCGCCGATGCACATGGTCTCAAGCCCGTAGCGCACGCCCCTGCGGTGCATCTCGTGCGCCATGTCGGCGAGGATCCGCCCGCCGGTCGCGCCGATAGGGTGGCCGAGGCTGATGCCAGATCCGTTAACGTTGAGGATATCGCGGCGGCTGTCGCTGTCCGACCAGCCCCAGCCCTTGAGCACCGCGAGCACCTGCGGGGCGAAGGCTTCGTTGAGTTCGACGAGACCGATATCGTCCCAGTTGTAGCCACGCCGCTCGAACAGGCGCTCGACTGCCGGCACCGGGCCGATGCCCATGCGCGACGGATCGCAGCCCGCCGCCGCCCAGCCGCCGAACCACAGCATCGGCGTGAGGCCCAATTCCTCGAGCTTGTCCTCGGCGACCACCAGACAGGCCGCCGCTGCGTCGTTCTGCTGGCTGGCATTGCCTGCGGTGACGATGGCTTGCGGATCGCGCTTACCGTCAATCGGTGCGAGCGAGCCGAGCGTCTCCATCGAGGCGTCCTTGCGGTAGCCTTCGTCGTGATCGAAGATCACCGGATCATCCTTCCGCTGCGGGATCGCTACCGGTACCAACTGCTCGGCAAACTTGCCTTCCGCCCACGCGGTCGCTGCGTTCTGGTGCGAGTGCACGGCAAAGGCATCGGCCTGTTCGCGCGAGATGCCGTAATCCTTTGCGAGGTTTTCGGCGGTCTCGATCATGCCGGTGATCACCCCGAACCGCTCGACCGGCTGGCTCATTACCCGCCCGCGGCTGAGCCGGTCATGCAGCACCATGTCGCCCATCCGCACACCCCCGCGCGCGGCAAGAGTGTAGTGCTCGACATTCGACATCGATTCGACGCCGCCCGCCACCACGACATCGGCCATCCCGGTCTCGACCATCATCGCTGCAGTCGCCACCGCCTGCACGCCCGAACCGCAGCGGCGATCAAGCTGGAAGCCGGGCACTTCAAGCGGCAGTCCCGCTGCCAGCCATGCCCAGTGGCCGATCGCGGGCGCCTCGCCATTGCCATAGCCTTGCGAGAACACGACATCATCGACCCGCGCCGGATCAATGCCCGAGCGCTCCATCAAGGCCTTGAGGATCACAGCGCCCAGCTGTCCGGCGTTCATGCTGGCAAGCCCGCCGAGGAACTTGCCCACCGGGGTGCGGAGCGGGGTGCAGATAGCGGCCCTGCGAGATTCTGGGCGTCTGGTCATTTCATCAACTCTCCGTTCGCCCTGAGCTTGTAGAAGGGCCGCACTTCACTTTTGACCCGTGCTCGAAAAAAGAGCGGTGCTTCGACAAGCTCAGCACGAATGGGTGAGGGTTACCTGTCTTGGTCGCTTAACGCCACCGTCCCCGCATCGACCAGCTTTCCGATAGCGCCCGACGACAGCCCGAGCCTTTCGGCGAGCACCTCCTCGGAATGCTCGCCCAGAAAGGGCGCGGGCCGGGGATCGCCGACATCGCGGCCAGGCAGGTTGGCGAAGCTGCGGGTCGCGGGATAGGCGAAGCCCGAGGGGTTGGCGGGCGAGGGGCCGAACAGCGGATTGTCCGCCACCAGCACCGGATCATTGGCCGCCTCGTGCGCGGTGCGATAGCGTTCGAAGGTGCAGCCCTCTGCCGCCATGCGCGCTGCGAGGGTCTCGTAATCGAGCCCGTCTGCAGCCTGCTGGAACAGCGCGAACAGGCGGGCGCGGTGCTGGAAGCGCGGGGTGTCCCCGTCGGCAAAGCGCACGCCGAGTTCGGCCTCCAGTGCGGCCATGCCCTCGCCGACCCCGAAGGCTTTGACCAGCCCGCTCCACTGCTTGGGTGTGAGCGCGGCGACCATGAAGCGCGCGCCGTCGCGGCTGCGAAAATCGCGCCCGAAGGCGCCCCAGATCGCATTGCCGAGCCGTTCGCGGTCAGACCCGCGGTAAAGCATTTCGGCCATCGTCCCCGAATTGGCGAGCGTGCCGATCGCTACATCGCCCAGCGGCACGCGCACTTCGCTGCCCTCGCCGGTGCGGCCCCGGTGGTGGAGCGCAGCGAGCATCGCAAAGGCGCTGTAGGCGCCCGTGATGAAGTCCCACGCGGGCAGCACCTGGTTAACCGGCGGCGCTGTGTCCGGATCCCAGTCTTCCGGCCCGCACATCAGCGGATAGCCGGCGGCGGCGTTGACAGTGAAGTCCATCGCCTGGCGTCCGTCGTGCCAGCCCATGATCCGCAGGGAGATCATGTCTGCGCGCTTGGCCGCTATGGCGGCGTGGGCGAGGAAGCTTGCCTCGGGCAGGTTGGTGATCAGCTGGCCGGTGGTCGCGGCGAGCTCGGCGCACAGCTCGCGGCCTTCGGGTGATTGCAGATCGAGCGCGACCGACTTCTTGGCGCGGTTCAAGTTCTCCCACGAAAGCGAGCGGCCCTCGGCGGTGAGCATATAGCGGTTGTAATCGAGTCCGCCCGACTTGTGATCGATGCGGATCACCTCGGCCCCCATCTGCGCGCAGTAAAGCCCGGCGGTGGGCGAGGCGACGAAGCTGGAGACTTCGATTATCGAGAGGTCGTTGAGGAGGTTATACATTCCCACTCCATTCGCGCAGCATGTGCTTGGCGATCTGGAGCTGGAGGATCTGCGTGGTGCCTTCGTAGATGCGGTAGATACGCGCATCGCGGAAGAACCGCTCGGCGTCATATTCGGCCAAGTAGCCCGCACCGCCGTAGATCTGCACCACCCGGTCGACCACCCGGCCGCACATTTCGGAGGCGAAGACCTTGAAGGCGGCGGCTTTCACCAGAATGTTCTCGCCTGCATCGGCCCGCGCGGTGACATCGCGCATCATGCTTTCCGCCGCGTAGATCTCGATCTCGCTATCGGCGAGCATCTGCTGGATCAGCTGGAAATTGGCGATCGGCTCGCCAAAGGCCTTGCGCTCGTTGGCGTAGCGCAGCGCCGAGTCCAGCGCGCGGCGGGCATAGCCGGTCGCCGCCGCGCCGACCGAGATGCGGCCATTATCAAGGCTCTTCATCGCAAAGACGAAGCCCTTGCCGGTCTCCCCGCCGAGCAAGGCGTCTCCGGGCACGCGCACATCATCGAGCATGATGTCGGAGATATGCGAGCCGCTCTGGCCCATCTTCTTGTCCGGGCTGCCGGTCGAAACCCCCGCAGCGTTCATCGGCACGAGAAAGGCGCTGACATGCGCGTTCTTGGGCAAAGCTTCCCTGCTGGTGCGCGCCATGATCAGCGCGACATCGGCGTGGGGAGCGTTGGTGATGTAACGCTTGGTGCCGTTGAGGATCCAGCCATTGCCATCGGGATCGGGCACTGCGGTGGTCTGAAGTCCGGCCGAATCGCTGCCCGAGCCGGGCTCGGTCAGGCCGAAACAGGCGATCTTGCCTGCCGTGAGCTGCGGGAACCACTCAGCGCGCTGGGCCTCGGTCGCGCCGTTCTTGAGCGCGCTCGCAAACATCCCGACATTGATCGAGAAGATCGAGCGATAGGCGGGCGCGGCGTAGCTCATGATGTTCACCACGCGCGCATATTGCGTCATGTTGAGGCCCGCACCGCCATATTCCTCCGGCACCGAGAGGCCGAACAGGCCCATCTCGCGCATTTCGGCGAGGATTTCGGCAGGCACGCGATCCTCGGCGATCACCTGCGGTTCGGCCGGGATCAGCCGTTCGCGGACATAGCGCTGGAGTTGCTGGGCGAACTGCTCGAACACGTCGGCGTCCATGCCGGGGTTGCGGGCGGCAAGCGTGGTGGGGGCATTCATGGTCGTCATCGTCCTTGCTCAGGGAGACAGGGTGTTGCGCTTACTCGCCGCTTGGCTGCGCAGTGTCGCCTGTCATTTGGGCAGGTGCGGCCTCTGGCGGCAGCGCTTCGGGCGGCAGCTGGCGCTCGTCGAGCATCTCGGCCGCCTCCTCGAGCGCCTTGGCCTCGCCCGCGCTCACGCCGCCAGGCGCGTCGGCCCCGCCGCTTTCGCAGGCGGCAAGCATGGGGACGAGCGCGGCGAGCAGTAGCAGGCGCGGCACCGGAGGGCGGCCTATTCGCTCGGCGTGTCAGCAGCGGCGGCAGCGGCTTCCGCCGCGACATCGGCAGCCGCGTCGGCGGCGACCTCGGCGGTCGCTTCGGCAGCGGCTTCGGTTTCCGGCGCGTCGGTCGCGGTGGCTTCGGGATCGGCAGCGGGCGCTTCGCTGACCGGCGCCAGTGCCTGATCGGCCGGCATCTCGACAGTATCGGCGCTCGCTTCGGTCGAAGCGTCATCGGCGCTGCCGCAAGCGGCCAGCAACAGGGCGGCGGCAGTCACGGCGCTCAGGGGGGCAATCTTGGTCATCGCGGGGTCTCTCCTCGGCGGGTGTTATATCTGGCCCTCAAGGCCATAAGCAAGCGAGCGCGTCAACGCCAAGTGCCAAATGGGCACACCTTCGCCGCGAGCGGTGGTCGCAAGGCGTGCGCGTGGTATCATCATCGCATGATTCAGAACGCACCGCTGTCGCCCGCCCGCTTTCTTGCCCTGCTCGCGGCGCTTGGCCTGCCCGTCGTCATGGTCAGCGCCCAGCCGGTGCCCGACGCCTTCACCGTCACTGAAAGCGGCGCGCGCTTTGCCACCTTGCAGGAAGCGATCAACGCGGTCGGCAATGCCCGCGCCACGATCCGCATCGCGCCCGGCACCTATCGCCAATGCGCGGTGCAGGAGCAGGGCGTGATCATCTACGAGGCCGCCGAGCCCGGCAGCGTCATCTTCATGGGCCGCTCGTGCGAGGGCAAGGCGGCGCTGGTATTGCGCGGCACCGGCGCGGAAGTGCGCGGGCTGACCTTCTCCAACCTGCGCGTCGCCGATGGCAACGGCGCGGGCATCCGGCTCGAGAAAGGCGCGCTCAATGTCGCCTATGCGCGCTTCGAGAACAGCCAGCAGGGTATTCTGACTGCGGATGATCCGGGTAGCCGCATCTACATCACCCGCTCGACCTTCAGCGGGCTGGGCACCTGCGAGAACGACGCGGGCTGCGCGCATGCGCTCTATGTCGGCAATTACGGCTCGCTCACGGTGCGCGAAAGCCGCTTCGAGCGCGGCACCGGCGGCCATTATCTCAAGGCTCGCAGCGCCGAGGCGATCATCGAGGGCAACAGCTTCGACGACGCGAACGGGGTCGCCACCAATTACATGATCGATCTGCCCGCTGGCAGCGTCGGCCGGATCGCCGACAACTGGTTCGTGCAGGGACGCGACAAGGAGAATTACTCGGCCTTCATCGCGCTGGGCGCGGAAGACCTGCTGCATTCCTCGGACGGGCTCGAAGTGGCAAACAACGAGGCCCGCTTCGTCCCCGGCCTCAGCCGCACCAGCGTGTTTCTCGCCGACTGGACCGGCTCGAAGATCATGATGCAGGGCAACAAGCTGGCGGCGGGGTTGAAGCAGTACGAGCAGCGCTAGAGCGCGGGCGGGTCGAAAGCGCGCACGTAACACTGTTCGCACGCGGGGATAGGGCCACCAAAGCTCTTGACCTGAAACGCCCAGCCCAACTCGCGTGCGAACCACATCGGGGTGCCCGTCGCATAGCCGAAGCGGCGATATATTGCCGGATCGCCCAGCACGGTGACCTCGGCCTTGCCCGTCGAGGCGCGCATCGCCGCCTACCCCGCTGCGATGAGCGCCCGTCCGAGCCCCTTGCCATGATGCGCCGGATCGACCGCGACCGGGCCGAGCACCACCCAGTCGCTTTCGCCTTTGGCGAGGATCGCTGGCGAGAAGGTGAATTGGCCGATGATCGTGCCATCCGCTTCCGCCACCAACGAAAGCAGCAGATCGCCGTCGGCGCGCAACCGGTCGATCACGCCCTGCTCGTCGTCATCGGCATAGGGGCGGCCGATGAAGGCGCGGCGCACAATGTCGTGGATGGTGGCTTGATCGCCGGGCAGTTCGGGCCAGATGGTGATGCCAGTCACAGCAGCAAATGCCCTGAACGGTCGCGCTTGGTCGCGAGATACCTCGCATTGTGCGGGTTTTCGGGAAGCTGGTGGGGGACGCGCTCGCTGACGGTGATCCCCGCCGCTTGCAGTGCCGCGACCTTGGCCGGGTTGTTGGTCAGCAGGCGGATCGTGCCCGCCCCGAGCAGTTCGAGCATCCGCGCCGCCACCGGGAAATCGCGGGCCTCGTCAGGCAGGCCGAGGCGCTGGTTGGCCTCGACCGTGTCGAACCCCTGATCCTGCAACCGGTAGGCGCGCAGCTTGTTGACGAGCCCGATCCCGCGCCCCTCCTGCCGCATGTAGAGCAGCACGCCCCAGCCGCCCGAGTCCGCCGCCTCGTGCGCCATGGCATGGAGCGCGGCGTCCAATTGCGGGCCGCAGTCGCATTTGAGGCTGCCGAGGATGTCGCCGGTGAGGCATTCGGAATGGAGCCGCACCAGCGGATGGCGATCGCCCGATTGCTTGCCGATGATCAGCGCGACATGTTCGCGCAGGTCGGCATTGGAACGAAAGGCCACGATCTCGGCCTCTTCGCAGGCGCTGACAGGCAGGCGCGCGCGGGTGACGATCCTGAGGGCGCCAGCACCGGCATAGGCGGCAAGGTCCGACGCGGCGACGGGCACCGCCTCGCCCGCGCCTTCGGGATCGACTAGAAAGGCCGGCAGGATCCCCGCAATCCGCGCCAGTTCGAGCGCCGCGGCAGCGGTTTCGGCCCAATCGAGGCTCAACGCCTTGAACGGGCCTTTCATCGGGTTGCCGAGATCGAGCGCGGGATCGGCCACGGGCAGAGCCTCGCGCAGGGTGAACTCCTCGCCGCCAGCGATCAGCACAGGGGCGTGGGGGATGGCAGCCTCGCGCTGGTTGGCGAGCTTGAGCGTCGCAGCGCGCGCGGCCGAGATCAGCATTTGCGGCCCGGAGGCGCCTTGCGCGATGGCGGTCTCGACCGGGAGCAGAACAGGCCCGCCCTCGAACGCCAGCGGCCAGCCGTGGCGCAGCGCGTCGACCGCTTGCGCGGCGCGGCGCGACGGGGATGGGCCGGAGGTCAGAGATCGAACTCCGTGATCAGCGGAACGTGATCGGACGGCTGCTCCCAGGCCCGTGCACCTTCGAGCACGCGGTGCGCCGTCGCCTGCTTGGCGAGTGCGGGCGAGGCCCACATGTGATCGAGCCGCCGGCCTTTGTCGTTCTCCTGCCATGCGGGATTGCGATAGCTCCACCAGGAGTAATAGCGCGCCGGGTGCGGCACGTGCTCGCGGCCGATGTCGACCCAACCGTGCGCATCGCGGAACCTGCCCAGCGTCTCGACCTCGATCGGCGTGTGGCTGACGACTTTGAGGAGCTGCTTGTGGCTCCAGACGTCGCTTTCCAATGGAGCGATGTTGAAATCGCCGACGATCAGCGTGGGGCGATCAAGCTTGTCGGCCCACTGCGTCATCCGCCCGAGGAAGTCGAGCTTCTGCCCGAACTTGGGGTTCGCTTCGCGGTCCGCCACGTCGCCGCCTGCCGGAACATAGACGTTCTCGATCAGCACGTCCTTGCCCAGCACCTCGACCCCGATATGCCGCGCCTCGCCATTGTTCTGCCAGTCGTGGCGGGTGACTTCGCGGATCGGGACGCGGCTGACCGTGGCGACGCCGTGATAGCCCTTCTGTCCGCTCACCGCCTGATGGGTGTAGCCCAGCGCCGCCAGCGCCTCGGCGGGGAACAGATGGCTCTCGCACTTGATCTCCTGCAGGCACAGGATGTCGGGCGCGGCATCGGTGAGTAGCTTTTCGATCAGGCCCAGGCGCAGGCGGGCCGAGTTGATGTTCCAGGTCGCGACAGAGATCATGCGCGCGGACTTAGGGGGGTATCGGCCCGTCCTCAAGTAGCTAAGCGGTAGGTTGGCAAGAACGTCCTCAAGTAGCGAAGCGGTAGGACGACCAAGACTCTTTCACTTTATTGTCGCATGCGGGGGCGATACGCGCAGACAACTGTCCCGGAGATATGCACCTTGACCCGCACCCTGCTCGCCGCCCTGCTGCTTTCCAGTGCCGCAATGCCCGCCCTCGCCGAAGATGCGCCCCAGCAACCGGTCGCCGGGCCCAAGGCGAAAAACGTCATCCTGTTCATCGGCGACGGCATGGGCATCTCGACCATCACCGCCGCGCGCATCTATGCCGGGCAGAAGCAGGGCCAGACCGGCGAGGAGTTCCAGCTCAGCTTCGAAAAGTTCGAAAACGTCGCACTGGTCAAGACCTACAACACCAATGCGCAGGTGCCCGACAGTGCCGGCACCGCGACCGCAATGCATTCGGGCGTGAAGACCCGCATCGGGGTGCTCGGGATCGGGCCGGAGGCGGAAAAGGGCGTGTGCAAGGACGCGCTGGCGCACCCGCTGCCCTTGCTGGGCGAGGAAGTGAAGCGGCGCGGCCTCGCCTTGGGGATTGTCACCACCACCCGCATCACGCACGCCACGCCCGCCAGCGTCTATTCGCGCTCGGCCGACCGTGACTGGGAGGCCGACAGCAACATCCCCGCCGACCAGCAGCATGGCTGCAAGGATATCGCGCTGCAGCTGGCGGAAAGCCGGTTTGACGTTGCCATGGGCGGCGGGACAGCGATGTTCTACGGCAAGAACAGCGGGGGGCGGCGCACCGATGCGACCGCCGACTTGCCTGCCGCCTGGGCCGTGAAGAACGGCGGCGTGGTGGTGAAGGATGCCGCTGCGCTTTGGACCGCGCCGATGGACAAGCCGGTGCTCGGGCTGTTCAACCCCGGCCACATGAACTTCATGGCGGAGCGCAAGCCGGACAGCACCGAACCGACGCTGACCGACATGACCGCAGTCGCGATCGCACGATTGAATGCTGATCCTGACGGGTTTTACCTGATGGTCGAAGGCGGGCGGATCGATCACGCGCACCATGCGGGGCAGGCCGGTTTCGCGCTGGAGGAAGCGGCGGAGTTCGCGCGCGCGGTGCAATATGCGGTCGAGCACACCGATCCCAACGAGACGCTGATCATGGTCACCGCCGATCACAGCCACGTCCTGACGATTGCGGGCTACCCGAAGCGCGGGAACGACATTCTCGGGCTGGTGGTGCCGCCAGCGGGACGCGGCGAGGATGGCGGCGATGGCACCACCCCGGCGCTGGCGAGCGACGGCAAGCCCTATGCGACGCTCGGCTATGCCAACGGCCCGGGCGCGGTAAGCGGCGAGCGGCCCTTGCCGCAAACCGGCATCGCGGCCCGCCAGCAATCCCTGGTGCCGACCGGCGCGGAAACCCACGGCGGCGAGGATGTCGCGCTGTTCGCCACCGGCCCCGGCGCGCAAGCCGCGCGCGGGGTGATCGAGCAGAACGTGATCTACACGATCATCCGCAAGGCACTGGGTTGGGAAAAGTAGGCCCTTTTTGTTTGCGCCCTCTGGCGCCGGGCGCAGCGCGTCCGCGCTGCTTGGCTTTCCTCGCATAAGCTCGGGCGCGCGTTCGCGCTTGCGGCGGCTGCGCCGCCGTTCTGAGAGCGGGCGCTGTAACGGCGGCAAAGCCGCCGCAAGGGCGCCAAAGCACTCTGGCGCCCGCCCGCAGCGACGCGGCCGTTAGGCCGAATGAGCGAGCATTTTGTAGCCCGGAGGGCCTGTGGACTACAAAAACACAAAAACCCTCGACCCGGGGGCGTTGGGTCGAGGGTTCCATGAGCGTTCGTCACGCTTGTGCAAGGCGGGCTTCTTGCGAAGGGTGGGCAACAGGGGGGAAACCGACCTTCGACCTGCCTTGTTGACAATAATTAGCCCGCCGAGCCTTTCACCTGCATGAACAGGGCGCGAATTCTGTCGCTTCCTTACAACCACTCGGCGCGCAGGCGTTCATCCCGGGCGACGGGCCGTGCTGCGCGGGTCCTTGAAGGTGAAGGTGCTGTCGGCCACGGGCTCGCCGTAACGCTGATTCGTCAGCTGCACGCGGGTGCGGTGATTCTGCGCATCGAGCGCGACCCAGTGGGTCAGCTGCCAGCCGCCCGGAGCCGAGGGCTTGCGCACGAAAATGAGGTTGATCATCCCGAATTCGGGCTTATTGGGGTCGCGCACCTCGACACTGATGACATCGGGGTTGCCCGTCGCGACCAACTTGCCATAGCGCTTCACGTCGCGCTCGGGATCGAACAGCGCGCCGAGCGGCGAGTTGCTGATCGGCCAGCGTTCGACCTGATTGACCTCGTAATCGACGACATAGAGCGACTTGCCGTTGGAGATGACGAGGAAATCGGCATTCTTGCCGTAATCGAAGCGGATCTTGCCCGGGCGCTTCAGCGTCATCACCCCGGCGGCGACATTGCCGGCGCGGTCGGTCTGGGCGAAGTCGGCGCGCATGGTCGAGATCGCGCGCAGGGCGCCCACCGCCGCATCAAGCTGGCTGGCCGATTGCCCACCGGATTGTGCCGCGAGCGGCGCCGGGGACAGCGCGGGGGCGAGCGTGCCGGGCAGCGCCGGGGAAAAGCCAAGCGCCAGCGTTCCGGCGCCAAGGCCGAGTAACAGGGTGCGGGCGGAAATGCGCTTTTGGGTCATGCCCGTGCGACTAATGGCGCAAGCTTGAACTGTCGATGAATTATCGCGCCCCACGCAGCCGCGGGGCGTGCAAAGCCAATCTTACTTGATCTTGGCTTCCTTGAATTCAACGTGCTTGCGCGCCACGGGATCATACTTCCGGAAGCTCATCTTCTCGGTGATGTTGCGCGGGTTCTTCTTGGTCACATAGAAGAAGCCGGTGCCCTCGCTCGAGACGAGGCGGATCTTCACGGTGGTGGGCTTCGCCATGGCGGGTTCCTGTCAAACGATTGGCCCGCAAGACTAGCTGAAAGCGGGCGTCAAAAAAACAAACGCGGCGCGCCCGGATCGCCCGGCACACCGCACATGGGCGCGCCATTCGCCGATTCACGGGGAAAAGTCAAGGCGGGGTGTTGCGCGCGGCTACCAGTCGGCGCTCGGCCTGCAGCGCCCGGCCTTGACCGCGCCGCGCGCCTTCTTGACCTTCAGCCGCTCGGTCTTGCCGATGCGGTTGAGGCGGGTCTTGGCGCGGCGCTTGGGTTCGGTCTGGGCCTCCTCGAGCAGCGCGGTCAGCTTGACGCGGGCATCCTGCCGGTTGGCTTCCTGCGTGCGGTGCGCCTTGGAGGTGATGATGAGATCGCCGTTCCCCGCCAGCTTCGCGCCTGCCAGCGTGCGCAGCCGCGCATAGAACGGCGGCGTGAGGCGCAGGGCGTAGATATTGACGCGCAGCTCCACTTCGGTGGCGACCTTATTGGCGTTCTGCCCGCCCGGCCCCGATCCGGCTAGGAAGCTTTCGCTCGCCAGCCGGAGCGCGCGGCTCAACAGCGGTTCTGGCGATTCGTCATCCATCGCGGACGCCGAGCGCAAGGAAATCGGCCGGCAAGGCTGCGCGGGCCTCGATCGGTGTCTTGCCGGGGCGGGTGACGGTCAGGCTCTCGGCGTGGAGCATGGTGCGCTTCGCCCCACCCACCGCGCCCGCGCCATAGACCGGATCGCCGAGCAAGGGCGCACCCAGACCTTTGAGCGCATGGATCCGCAGCTGGTGGGTGCGCCCGGTCTCGGGACGGAAGCGGACCAGGCTGTGCGGCCCCATCTCCTGCACCAGATCCCAGTGCGACACCGCTGGCTTGCCTTTCTTGGCCGCGATCATGCGCCAGCCCTTGTCGGCCGAACTGATCTTGGCGAGCGAAAGCGCGATCGTGCCCTCGGTCCCCGGCGGATGCCCGGCAAGGATTGCGAAATAGGTCTTGCCCACCAGCCGATCCTCGAAAGACTTGTTGAACCGCGCGAGCGCCTTGGGGTTGCGCGCCAGCAGCAGGCAGCCCGAAGTGTCGGTATCAAGCCGGTGCACCGCAACAGACGGGCGATGGAAGCCGAACTTCAGGCTCTCAAGGTGGTCATCAAGACAGGGTCCGCCCTTGCGCGGACGATCGACCGGCAGGCCGGCGGGCTTGTCGATGACGAGCGCTTCGCCGTCTTCGTAAAGGATGGTCAGGTTCATATCAGTTCAGCCTGCATCAGTCCGCGCAGGGCATTGCCTAGCCAGAAACCGTGTTGAAGATCATCAAGGGTCAATTCTGCTTCGCGCGCGCGTCCTTCGGCGATCAGGTGATCGCGCAGCACGCCGGGCAGCAGGCCGAGATGGGCGGGCGGGGTCAGCAGCACGCCGTCCGGGCCATCGACGAAGATGCTGGTAAAGCTGCCTTCGGTCACCAGCCCGTCAGCGTGCATCAGAACAGCCTCGGCCGCGCCGTAGCTCTGCGCTGCCACCAGCGCCTCATCGTAAAATCCGCGGTCAGAGGTCTTGTGCGCCAGCCGCCAGTCCGAACGGTCGAGCGGATTAGGGAGCGCCGCGACCTTGACCGGTTCGCCCAGCGCTGCGGGCAGGGGCCCGGCCTCGAGCGCGCTCGCCCCGCTGCGCGCCACCAGCAGCCGCACTTTGGCGGGCGCATCGAGTTCGAAGCACAGCGCCTGGATCTGGTTGCGCAGGGCGTGGCGATCAAACGCAAAGCCGAGGCTTTCCGCGCTCGCCTTCATCCGCGCCAGATGCAATTCGAGCAAGGCAATGCCGCTGTTGGGCTCGAACCGCATGGTCTCGATCAGATCGCACACCGGCGCGGTCAGCTCGGGGGCGGCGCGGCGCAGGAAGCCGGCCTTGACCTCGCACTCGCGCCGTTCGGACAGCGGATCGCTATCGGCTACAATCGCCGAGCCGATGCCGAGCACCGCCGACCCTTGCGCGTTCTCGATCGGGGTCAGCCGGAGCGTGCGGATCGCGACGTTGAACGCGCAATGGCCGTCAGCATCGATCCGGCCGATCGCGCCGCAATAGGGCCCGCGCGCCTCGCGCTCGACATCGCCCAGCAGTTCCATCGCGCGGATCTTGGGCGCGCCTGTGATCGAGCCGCAGGGGAACAGCGCGCGCAACAGGTCCATCGCGCCCTTGCCGGGGCTGAGCCGCGCGCGCACGGTCGAGACCATTTGGTGCACCGTGGGATAGCTTTCGACCGCGAACGGCGCATCGACCACCACGCTGCCCGCCTCGGCAACCCGCGACAGATCATTGCGCATCAGATCGACGATCATTAGGTTCTCGGCGCGATCCTTGACCGAGGTGGCGAGATCCTCGGCCATCGCGGCATCTGCTGCCGGATCGACCATCCGCGGGCGCGTGCCCTTCATCGGTTTGACCTTGGCCTCGGCGCCATTGAGGGCCACGAACAGCTCGGGCGAGAAGCTCAAGAGCCAGTGCGCGCCGTCAAAGATCAGCCCGCCATAACCGGCGCGTGCCGCATCGCGCAGGGCCGCGTAGAGCCCCACCGGATCGCCGCGATAGGAGCCCGCCAGCGCATAGGTGAGGTTCGCCTGATAGATGTCGCCGGCCTGGATCGCTTCGCGCAAGGCTTCGAACGCCGCAGCGTATCCGCCGGGCGAGAGTTGCGGCTCCATCGGCCCGAGGGTGCCGGAGCCTCCGGCGCGCGTCGCCAGCCAGCCGGGAACCTCAGCGGCCGCGATCCGCGTCGGCGGGTCAAACAGCCCGAGCCACACCAGCGGCCCGGCCGCGCCGCTGCGCGCGGCCGCGAGCCCCGCCAGCTTCGGTTCCAGCGCGAGGCCCGCCTCATAGGCGATATAGCCCGCCAGCGATCCGCCGCCTTCCAGCCGCGCGGATTCGCCGGCGGCGAGCACGGCTTCAACCTCACCGGGCCGGTGCGCGACAAACAGCGCGCGCGGCGCCTCATACAGCAGCGCGTCGGCCGCTGTGTCCCCGGCGCGGGCATCATCGAGCAGGATGAATGGCGGTGGCAGGCCCATAGCGCGATCCATAGCCCAATTGACGCCGCTGTCGAGAACTTGACCGCCGCGCCCGCCCCCTGCACATCGGCAAAAAAGACCATTGGCGACAATCTTCAGGTTCACGGCTTCAGGATCAGGGACGAGCAATGACGGACACGGCAAGCGACATCTTTCTCGGCATTGGTGCGGATGGCTCGCGCCAAGCGCTCGCATTGAGCCGCTCGAACCGCCACGGGCTGATCGCGGGCGCCACCGGCACCGGCAAGACGGTGACCTTGCAGGGCATCGCCGAGAGCTTCTCGGCCGCCGGCGTTCCGGTGTTCGTGGCCGATGTGAAAGGCGATCTGTCGGGCATCGCCATGCCGGGCTCGCCCACCTTCAAGAACGCCGACAAGATGGAAAGCCGCGCCAGGGAATTGGGCATCACCGACTATGCCTATGCCGATAATCCCGTGATCTTCTGGGATCTCTACGGCGAGCAGGGCCACCCGATCCGCACCACGGTGTCCGAGATGGGTCCGCTACTGCTCTCGCGCCTGCTCGATTTGAACGAGACCCAGGAAGGCGTGCTGCAGATCATCTTCCGCTATGCCGACGAGAACGGCTTGCTGCTGCTAGATTTTGCCGACTTGCAGGCCTTGCTGGCCTGGGCGAACGCGAATTCGGCTGAATTGTCAGGCAAATATGGCAATGTAACAAAGCCTTCGGTCGGCTCGATCCAGCGGCAATTGCTGAGCTTTGAAGCGCAGGGAGCCGACAATTTCTTTGGCGAACCGGCGCTGGAGATCGACGATTTTCTCAAGGTCGACGATCAGGGCCGCGGCTATGTCAACGTGCTCACCGCCGACAAGCTGATGCGCAGCCCCAAGCTTTACGCCACCTTCCTGTTGTGGCTGCTGGCCGAGCTGTTCGAGAGCCTGCCCGAGGTCGGCGATCCCGAAAAGCCCAAGCTGGTGTTCTTCTTTGACGAGGCGCATCTCCTGTTCGATGGCGCTCCCAAGGCGCTACAGAACACGATCGAAAATGTGGTGCGGCTGATCCGATCAAAGGGCGTGGGCGTGTTCTTCGTCACCCAGAACCCGATTGATATTCCTGAGGAAGTCGCGGGCCAGCTCGGCAACCGTGTGCAGCACGCGCTGCGCGCCTTCACCCCGCGCGACCAGCGGGCGATCAAGGCGGCGGCGGAGACGTTCCGGATCAATCCCAAGCTCGATGTCGAGACCGCAATCACCGAATTGAAGGTTGGCGAGGCGCTGGTGTCGACGCTCGACGAGGACGGTGCGCCGACGATTGTCGAGCGCACGCTGATCAAGCCGCCGCGTTCGCGCCTTGGTCCGGTGACGCCCAAGGAGCGGGCGATTATTCAGTCGATTAGCCCGCTCGAGGGCAAGTATGACACCCGCGCCGACCGCGAAAGCGCCGCCGAAGTGCTCGCCGCCAAGGCCGCCGATGCCGCCGCCACCGCCGAGCAGGTCGAAGCCGATGGCGAGGAGGCCGTGCGGGGTCAGGCGCGCAAGAGTCCGGACCTGTGGGGCAAGGCCATGTCGCGCGGAGCCAAGGTCGCATTGGGCGGGGCGGCAGCGGTGGCAGCGAGCAAGATTACCGGCAAGAAAAGCCGCGCCAATCCGGTCGCCTCAGGGGTCACCTCGGCGGCCGGATCGATCGCGACCGATCTGGCCGGGCCGATTGTGGGGCGGTTTGTGCGCAACCTGATCGGCGGGTTGATGCGCTGACCCCAAACGGCGGCCCGCAATGACCCTGCAATGACCAGGCAATGATGTGGCGACACGGTTCAGTCTTTCGCGACCATGCAGAAGGCGTTCAGCTTGTTGCCGTCCGGATCGCGGAAATAGCCGGCGTAGAAGCCATCCTCGCCGCGGGGGCCCGGCGCGCCTTCGCAGGTGCCGCCCTGCGCCAAGGCGGTGGCATGGACCGCATCGACCACTGACGGGCTTTCGACCTGCAAGGCGACCATCACCCCGTTGCCGACCGTGGCGTTCTGACCATCGAAGGGCACTGTCGCCGCGATCCCCGCCGCGCCGCCCCATTCGCCCCAGGCGATGAAGGCCTCGGTATCCATCATCCGCCCGACCCCGAAATGCGCGGCCAGCGCGTCATAGAAGGCCGCAGCGCGCGGCAGATCATTGGTGCCCAGAGTGACGTAGCCGATCATTGTGTTTCCTCCCATCCAGCGCGACTCGCTGATGATGGAACATTACAGGAACATGGGCGCGCCGACAAGCGCGCTCCGGCTATATCCCGATCAGCTTCAGCGCAGCATCGGCGAGGCCTTCGATCCCGCGCCGGATGCCGCTCTTGCCGGCCAAGGGCGCTTCCTCGATCAGCAACACGCCGCCGCTCGCTTCGACCCGGTCTTTCAGCAGCGCCTCGCGCCCGAAGAAATAGGGCCAGAAGGTCTCGCTGCGGATCACCGCATAGGCAAGGTCGGTCGAAAAGCCGAGGATCTGCCCTTCGCCCACGATCCGCCCGCGCGTCGCCGGTTCGATCCGCACCCCGCGCCCGCCTTTCACCACCAGCCGCGCCGGGCCATGAAAGGCGAGATAGCGCCATTGCCAGGTCAAGAGCGCGGGCAACGAGAAAATCCGCCAATGGCTGGTGATCCGCAGCGGCGCGCCCTCCGGTTGCACCACGGCGGCAAGCGCGCTCGGACGCAGGATGCAGGCCGCGCCTTGGGGCAGGGTGAGCACCGAGAGTTCGGCAAAGGGATCCTTGACCGCGGATACCGTGATCCGCTCGCCCGCCCCGCTGATGGCGGTCAGAAACCGCATCCCGCTGGCAAGGCTGGTGAGCGGGCGGCGCCAGTCGAGCAACCAGCGGAAGCCTTTCCGGGCCGCTAGCGAAGACGATTGCAGATAGTCCTGACGCACCAGCACCTCATCATGCCCGCCCAAGGTGATCGCCTGCGAGATCGTGCTCGGGCTGGCGACCGGCTGCGGCGGTGAGGCGCCGCTCCCGGCAAAGCGCATCGGCGGCCGGCTTGCTGCGATCGGCGCGAGCACAAAATAGGCGATGGTCCGGTAGGCAAAGGGGGCAAGCGTGATGAGGAGCAGCCAGCTTCCCGCCTGCCACAGGATATCGCGCAAGGTGATATGGCCCGCATTGCTGGCCAGACTTTGCGGCAGCGCCTGTGCCTGTGCGGGGGCTGCGGCCAGCGCCTGCTGAGCGGTTTTGCGCTGCCTGTCCCAAGCGATCGCCTTTGCGCGCTTGTCGGCCAGGTCGCTGGCTTTCCGGCATTTCTCCCGCTCGGCATCTTCCAGCTCGGTGCGTTCCAGCTGGAAGGTCTCGCGCAGACCCTGATCGATCTTCCAGCGCTGCTGGAAAGCGCTGCGTTCCCGCCTCGCCGCAGCGCATTGCGCCTTTGCGGCGGCGATCGCGGCTTCGGTCGGCATCGTGGGGTGGGCCTCGAGATAGGTCTGCGCTTTGTCGAGCGTCTCGCGCGGGGCGAGGGCAGCGCGCAGAACCGCGAGCTCGCTTTCGATCGCGGCGATCTCGATCTCCGCCTTGGTGCGTGCGGCGATCTGCGAGGGACGATGGGCGGCAAACAGCCCGCTGCCGATCGCCTCCTGCCGCCCGCGCGCGGCGGCAAGATTGGCTTGCAACGCGGCGATGCGCTGGAGAAGCTGGTCGGCGGTGAGCGTTCCGGCCTCGGTCGTGCGCCGCTCCAGTTCCGCTTGCTGGCTGGCGAGGAAGCCTTGCGCACCCGCCTGAAAATCTACCGGATCGCGAATGTCCTCGGCCCAGATCTGTTGCGCTTGCGGCAGGTATGGCCCCGCCAGAGCCAGGATCAGCGCGGCAGCCACCAGCAGCGCAAACAACACCGCCCGGTTCCACAGCCAGTTCAGCAGCCGCTGCATTTCCCTGCTGCGTCCCCTCTCGGCAATCCCGACCTAAAGCGCCGCTGTCTCGCACTCCAGCCACGCCAGATCCTCGCCCGAAAGCTGCGGCGCGAGCAGGGCGCGCACCTTGGCGTGATAGGCATCGACCCATGCGATCTCGTCTGCGGTCAGCAGCGACGTATCGATCAGCTTGCGATCCAGCGGCACGAAAGTCAGCGTCTCAAACCCGAGATAGCGCCCTTCCTGCCCTTCGATCTGGCGTTCCTCGACCAGCACGAGGTTCTCGATCCGGATGCCATAGGCGCCCTGCTTGTAATAGCCCGGCTCGTTCGAGAGGATCATGCCCGCGAACAGTTCCTGCCCCGTCCCGGCCTGCCCGCCCGAAGGCTTGGCGATGCGCTGCGGACCTTCGTGGACGCCGAGGAAGCTGCCGACCCCGTGGCCGGTGCCGTGGGCGTAATCGACCCCTGCCTCCCACAGATATTGCCGTGCCAGCACATCAAGCTGGCCGCCCGCCGTGCCTTGCGGGAACACTGCGCGGTCGATCTGGATATGGCCCTTCAACACGCGGGTGTTGCGATCACGCATTTCCTGCGTCGGCGAGCCCAAACCATCTGGCGTCCCGACCCACACCGTGCGGGTGATGTCGGTGGTGCCGCCCGGATATTGTCCGCCCGAATCCACCAGATAGATCGAGCCCGGCGGGATTGGGATATTGTTGTCCTCGTCCACCTTGTAATGTGGCAGCGCAGCGTGGCCGGCGGCGGCGGAAATGGTGTCGAAGCTGAGATCGCGCAGGCCCTCGTCTTCCTCGCGGAAGGCTTGCAGGCGGGCGGCGGCGGAGAGTTCGTCGACCCCGCCCTTGGGCGCTTCGATCTCGAGCCAGCGCAGGAACTTCGTCACCGCCGCGCCGTCGCGCGCCTGCGCATCGCGGTGACCCTGCTTTTCGGCCTCGTTCTTGACCGCCTTGGCAAGGATCGTCGGATCCTGCTTGAAGGTGAAGGTCGCGCCGCCGCTGCGCAGCGCCTGCGCGATGCCGACCACCGCGAAATCGGGATCGAGCGCGATGGTCTTGCCGGAAAGCTCGCCCAGCGCGCCTTCGAACGCCGCCCGATCGCGGATCGTCACCGCATTGCCCAGGTGGCGCGCCAATTCCGGCGTCACCTTTTCAGGCGCGATGAACAGCTCGGCGCTGCCGTCCCTATGCGCGATCACATAGGACAGCGCGACGGGTGTGTGCGCAACATCGCTGCCGCGGATATTGAGCAGCCATGCAATCGAGTCGAGCGCCGGGATTACCACGGCGTCATGGCCTTCCTTCGCCAGCCAATCGGCCACCGCGGCCCGCTTGTCGGCCGAGGAGCGTCCGGCCAGCGCGTCGTCATGGATGATCGCTTGCGCCGCCGAAGGCGCGGGCTGATCGGCCCACACCGCATCGAGCGGGTTGCTTGCCGCAGGCACCAGCGTGATGCCCTTGGGGTTCACCTTGTTCTCCAGCGCCTCGACGAAAGCCCAGGTGTGGAGCCAGGGATCATAGGCGATCATGGAGCCCGCTTCGCACACTTCGGCGAGCCAGTCCGCAAGGCTGTCGGCCGGAACGCTCTTGTAATCGAACAGGCTGCCATCGACCTGCTCGCGCACCTGCACCGTGTAGCGCCCGTCAACGAAGATCGCGGCATGGTCGAGCGTGACAGAAGCAAATCCCGCCGAGCCGCCAAAGCCGGTCAGCCAGCGCAGCCGCTGGGCATAGTCGCCGACATATTCGCTCATATGTTCGTCGGAGATGGGGATGATGAAGCCATTTACGCTCCGGCGCTTCAACTCCTCGCGCAGCGCGGCAAGGCGGGCTTCATGGGTTTGCATCAGCATCTCTTGATCCTCGGATAGCGGCGCGGGCTCTTGCCGCGCATCATTGCCTTGTTACAACCGCGGACATAGGCTCAAAAGCTGCGCCTTTCCACCCAGACCGACGACGGGGATTTGCCACTGATGACCAGCCGGATCAGCCGCAAGGCTCTTGCGCTTGCCGCCACCACCTTTGTCTCTGCCGTCGCCCTCGTCGTTGCCCCCGTCGTTGCCCATGCGACCAATAGTGAGGATTCTCCCCGCGTGACCACTTCTGCTGCTGCCGCCGCGCCTGCCACCGCCATCAAGCCCCCCGTCGCTGCCAAGCGTCCGCACAGCTACACCTATCACGGGATCACCATCGAAGACCCCTATGACTGGCTCTACGACAAATCCTATCCGGTGGTGGATGATGAAGAGGTGCTGGCCCATGTGAAGGCCGAGAACGCATATTTCGAAGCGCATATGGCCGCCCAGGCGCCGTTCACCGAAGCGCTGTTCACCGAGATGCGCGCGCGCATCAAGGAAGACGACAGCACCGTCCCGCAGAAGGATGGCGACTACATCTACTGGAGCGAGTTCGAGGAAGGCGCGCAGTATCGCAAGCATTGGCGCAAAGCCGCTTCGGGAGGGCCGGATGAATTGCTGATCGACGAGAACCAGCTGGCCGAGGGCCTCGAATATTTCCGCCTCGGCGCAGCCTCGATCAGCCAGAACGGGCGCTATCTCGCCTATTCGACCGATACCAACGGCTCGGAACGCTACACCGCGCGGATCAAGGATCTCCAGACCGGCGAGCATCTGCCCGACGAGCTTACCAATCTGCGCGGCGATCTGGTGTGGGTCGCGAGCGATACCGCGCTGGTCTACGGCCCCTCGACCGAGGAATGGCGCACGCTCGAAGCCAAGCTCCACGTGATCGGCACGCCTGTTGAAAGCGACGTCACGCTCTACAAGGAGGAAGACCAGAGCTTCGGCGTCGGCACCGGGCTGACCGCGCAGGAAGACTGGCTGATCATCGGCACCGGCGACAACGAGACCAGCGAAGTGCGCCTCGTCCCCGCCGCCAATCCCACCGCCACGCCGATCCTCGTCAAGGCGCGCCAGAAGGGCGTCGAATATTCGGTCGATGTCCGCGACGGCGAATTGTGGGTGTGGACCAACGACGATCATATCAACTTCCGCCTCGCCAAGGCGAAGCTGGAAACCCCCGGCGACTGGCAAACGGTGATCGCGGGTTCGGACGATTTCTATCTGACCGGTTTCGACCTGTTCAAGGATTTCTTCGTCACCGAAGGGCGCTTGGCCGGCCTCGACCAGATCCAGTTGCGCCAATATTCCGATCCGACGAAGATCACCCCGATTACCTTCCCAGAGGCGAGCTACACCGCGGGCCTTTCGAATAACCCCGAATATGACATGACAAAGCTGCGGCTGTCGTATCAGTCCATGGTCACGCCGAGCACGGTGCTGGATTACGATGTGAAGACCGGCGGGCTGGAGACGCTCAAGACGCAGGAAATCCCGAGCGGTTATGATGCCAGCCTCTATGTCACCGAGCGGGTGAGCATCCCCGCGCGCGACGGGACGATGGTGCCGGTAAGCATCGTGATGCGCAAGGACCGCGCCGCCATCCTCGCTAAGGCCGGGATTAAGGGGCCGGGGCCGCTGCATCTCTATGCCTACGGCGCCTATGGCTATGCGATCCCGCCGGGTTTTTCGACCACGCGGCTGAGCCTCGTCGATCGCGGCTTCGCCTATGCCATCGCGCATATCCGCGGCGGCGATGATCTCGGGCGGCGCTGGTATCTGCAAGGCAAGCTGTTCGAGCGCACCAACACCTTCAACGATTTCGTCGATGCGGGCCGGGGCCTGATCGCCAAGGGCTACACCGCGCAAGGCATGGTCACCGCCAGCGGAGGCTCGGCGGGCGGCGAGCTGATGGGGGCGATCATCAATCAGGACCCCAAGCAATATGGCGCGATCGTCGCGCACGTGCCTTTCGTCGATGTGCTGGGCACGATGCTCAACGAAAAGCTGCCGCTGACACCCGGCGAATGGCAGGAATGGGGCAACCCGATCGAGAGCAAGGAGGCCTTTGCCTATATCCTTTCCTATTCGCCCTATGATCAGGTGGTGGCCAAGGACTACCCGCCGATGCTGGTGACCGCCGGCCTCAACGATCCGCGCGTGACCTATTGGGAACCGGCCAAGTGGGTCGCCCGCTTGCGCGAAGTGAAGACCGACGACAACCTGCTGCTGCTGAAGACCAACATGGGCGCAGGCCACGGCGGGCAGTCGGGCCGCTGGAACTCGCTGAAGGAGACGGCGGAGGAGTTTGCCTTCATCCTGTGGCAGATGGGGATGGCGCCGAAACCGGAGGCGAAGTGAGCGAGTCGAACCGCTTCACCCGCACCTACGTGGCGCTCCCCGAGCACATCGACGCGCTCGGTCACGTCAACAACACCGTATGGGTGCAGTGGATCCAGGACATGGCCACCGCCCACTGGGACGCGGTCGCGCGGCCCGAGGAGCGCGCGGCGTTCTTCTGGGTCGTGGTGCGGCACGAGATCGATTATCGCGGCAATATCGGCCCCGGCGAGAGTGTGACGGCCGAGACATGGATCGAAGGCCCGGCGCACGGGGCGAAGTCGCTCCGCCGGGTCGAGTTCACCGACGCATCGGGCAAGCGCCCCAAACTTCTCGTCAGTGCGGCGACCAACTGGGCGATGATTGATCGTGCCACTGGACGGCTGGCCCGCGTGCGGTCCGAGATTCTGGAGCCTTTTTTGTAAGGGTTCGGACCACCCGCCCCGCCTCGCCACCCGACCACCAATAGTACCACAATGTTATGGTGGCCGGGTGGCGAGGCGGGGCGGGTGGTCTGCGTCGCGCGCCAGCGCGACCGCAACAAGCTAGGCGACCTTGTCGCGCCTGCGACCCACGGGCGGCTCGCTGAACACCGTCAGGCGCTCATAGGCCAGCCGGTTGCGGCCCGAGGCCTTGGCTTCATACATCAGCGCATCGGCGCGGGCGTAGAATTCGGCGAACTGCATCGCGTGGCGGTTGGCCTGTGACATCACGATCACGCCCATGCTTGCCGTCACCGGAAGCTCGAGCCCCGGCACATCCTGCGCAATCCGCATCGGGATCGCCTGCCGCAGCGCCTCGGCGCGTTCGAGCGTCCGCTCGCCGCGCAGCAGCACCACAAATTCCTCGCCGCCCAGCCGCACCGCGATCGAATCCCGGTCGCCGGGCCGGATCGCGCTCGCACAGGCGATCAGAGCGGCATCGCCGACCTGGTGGCCGTGCAGATCGTTGATCGCCTTGAAGCGGTCGAGATCGACCAGCGCGAAGGTATCGAAACCCTGCGCCAGAAGTTCCTCGAAGCGCGCCTCGATCGCGCGGCGGTTCATCAACCCGGTGAGCGAATCGCGGGTCGAGATCTGTTCGAGCATCCGCGCCTCGGTCAGCGCCGCATCGCGCTCGTTGCGGATCGCGAAGAAGCGGTCGGCAATCGCGAGGCTGATCAGCACCACCTCGATCCCGGTCGCCGCGAACATCATCAGATCGAGGCTCGCCGGGCCGGCATAGAGCCCGAGCCCGCGTCCCAGCCGCTCGATCGAGGTGAGGATCAGCGGGAACCACGCCGCCGCGACAAATTTGGCCGAGCGGCTGCCGCGCAAAATGGCTTGGACCAGCGCGACGCTGACAATGATCGCAGCCGGCGTAATGGTAAGGAAATAGCCGGTGTCGTCAAATGCCTGGATGGCGTGAAACTGGAACGCGAAGAACCCCGGTACGGCGATCGTCCAGCAGCCCGCCCAGAAGGTGAACCGCCGCATCGCGTGCGACAAGGCGCCGCGTTCGAGGAACTCGCTCAGGAACAGCAGCGCCGATCCGCATCCGAACGCCCAGCACAGCGGTGCCATGATTGCCAGAAACGCCACCGGCAGGCTCGCGATCACCGCGATCACCCCGCCTGCGAACAGCACATAACCCATCATCGAGACGACCATCACGGCGTGGAACACCACGAAGCGCTCGCGCAGCACGAGGTAGAAGCTGACATCGAACAGGAGCGGCAGCACCAGCATCCCCAGCACCAGCGCCAGCAGCATCATTTCCTCGAGCGAGCGGGCGGCATCCTCGGGATAGACCGCCAGACCCGCTTCGGTCAGCAGCGGGATCGAGTGCGGGCGATCGATCCGCACCAGCACGGCTTCGGTCGCAGGGGTGATCGCGGGCAGCGGCAGGCGGAACACCGGGCCGGCGGCAAAGGCGCGTCCGTCGCTTTCGGCAAAGCTCTGACCGCGCAAGACGCCGCCGCGATCGAGCGCATAGATGGTGATCGTCTGGTGCCGCGCGGTGCGGGTGAAGAAGTGCTGCGGCACCGGCCCGCCACGCCAGTCTGTCGCATCGAAGCGCAGCCACGCGACCGGGGCATCGGCCTCCCAGCCGGCTCCGGTGCAGTTCCATCCGCGGGCTGCGATCATGGCCTCTGCGGTGCGGCCCGCGTCCGAGTGCGCATGGCAACGCTGCGTGACAACCGTGCCGTCACGATGCGCCGCTGCAGCAGGTGCGGAGAGGCCCAGCGCCATCAGCGCAGCAGCGATCCAGAGCCAGAGTGAAAGCCGCAGCCGATCCATGACAAAGCCGTTACTACGAAAGCCCTTACTTTGCTGTTAAGCGATCTATCTCCATCTTGGAGAAATTATCGCTCTATCTCATGGGCTTGCGGCAAGTGCATCAAAGCGCGCCGCGCCGCGTTTCCAGCGCGGCTGACACAGGCGGCGCATCTGTCTTGCTGTTGTCACGCACGGCAATTAGCGCTCGTCGACGATCACGATGTTTCCAGGAATCTCCATGCACATGACCCTGTCTGCGATTTCCCGTTCCACCGCCGCACTGGGGCTCGCAGCGCTGGCGCTGACCGCCTGTGATGCGGGCGGCGGCGGGGCGCGCAATTCGGTCCATGCGGTCGGCTCCTCGACGGTCTATCCCTTTGCCAAGCTGGTGGCGGAAAGCTTCGCCCGCTCGAACACCGACCTGCGCTCGCCGCTGATCGAATCCACCGGCACCGGCAATGGTATCCAGCTGTTTTGCAAGGGCCTTGGCGGCAACACACCGGACATGGTCAATGCCTCGCGGCGGATGAAGGAATCCGAATTCGATGGCTGCAAGGCTAACAAGGTCGATGAGATCATCGAGTTGCAGGTCGGGCTCGACGGCATCGCCTTTGCCTCGGCCAAGGGCGGGATCACGCTCAACCTGTCGCCCGAAACGATCTACAAGGCGCTCGCTGCCAGCCCCTATGGCAAGCCGCAGACCACCAAGACTTGGAAGGATGTCGATCCGGCGCTGCCGGCAGAGCCGATCCTTGTTTACGGCCCGCCGAGCACCTCGGGCACGCGCGATGCATTGAAGGAACTGATCCTCCACGTCGGCTGCGATTCCGATCCGGCGATGAAGGCGCTGAAGGACAGTGACGAGAACCGCTACACGCAGGTCTGCACCGAAGTGCGCGACGACGGCGCCTATATTGATCAGGGCGAGCAGGACAATCTCATCGTCCAGAAGATCGAGGGCAATCCGCGCGCGGTCGGCATCTTCGGGTTCTCCTATCTCGAGGAAAACGCCGACAAGGTGCAGGGCCTGCCGATGAACGGCGTCGATCCGACCTACGATAACATCGCCAGCTTCGCCTATCCCGGCGCGCGCCCGCTCTACGTCTATGTCAAGAAAGAGCACATGCGTGCGATCCCCGGGCTTGGGGCGTTCCTCGGCGAATGGGTCAAGAGCTGGGGCAAGGACGGCCCGCTCGCCCGGATTGGAATGGTGGCGATGCCCGCCGACGCGATGGACGCCAACGCCCGCAAGGTGCGTGAACAAATCGTCCTGACCCGCGCGGATCTGGCATCGCTGAAGTAACCGGATTTCGGATTTTCCCCGCGACGGGCGCGGCCAACCGGGGAGCGTGACGATGGATCGGCATGACATTGCAAGCGGGCGCAAAAGCGTCCGCGGATTGGGCGCGTTTGGGCTTTGCGCGGGGATCGCGTTGCTGGCGGGCTGCGGCGGAGAGGCCGAGAAGGCCGGCTCCGATGCGATTACCGTGGTCGGCTCCTCGACGGTCTATCCCTTCGCCCAGAAGGTGGCCGAGGGCTTCGTTGTCGCCAACAAGGGTTTGGCCCAGCCCCTGATCCAGTCGACCGGCACCGGCGAGGGGATCGCGGAATTCTGCAAGGGTCAGGGCCCCGAGACGACTGACATCGTCAACGCCTCGCGGCGCATGACGGCAGAGGAATTCAACCGCTGCGTCGGCAACGGCGTGAAGGACATCATCGAGATCAAGGTCGGGCGGGACGGTATCGCCTTCGTTGCGTCGGCTGACGAGGGGATCAATCTCGCGTTGACCCCGCAGATCGTCTACCGCGCGCTCGCCATCAGCCCCTACGGCAAGGAACAGACCGCGGTGAACTGGTCGGATGTGGACGGTTCGCTGCCGGCCGATGCGATCCTGGCCTATGGTCCGCCCGCCAGCTCGGGCACCCGCGACGCGATGCTTGATCTGGTGATCGAGGTCGGTTGCCGCGCCGATCCGAAGATGGCCGCGCTCAAGGACAGCGATCCTGACGCCTTCGCCCGCAACTGCCACGCGCTGCGGTCGGATGCGGCCTATATCGCGCAGGGCGAGCAGGACGACCTGATCGCCCGCAAGGTCGCCGGCAATCCGCGCGCGATCGGTGTGTTCGGCTATTCCTATCTCGAGGAAAACAGCACGGCCGCGAAGGGCCTGCCGATCAACGGCATCCTGCCCACCACGGAAACCATCGCGGATGGCAGCTATCCGGTCTCGCGCCCGCTCTACATCTCCGTCAAGAAGGCGCATCTCGGGGTCACGCCGGGGCTCGACAGCTATCTCGTGCAGTGGGCCAAGAGCTGGGGTGGGGGCGGACCGCTTGCCGCCATTGGCCTCGTCCCTGCGACCGAGGACGTGCAGGCCAAGAGCACGGCTGCGGTGCGCGACAAGACAAGCCTGACAGCGGCCGACCTGGCGCAGTAAGGCTAAGCGATAGCGGGCGCGATTGCGCGGGCTTCCGGGTTCCGGTAGGGTTAACTGCATGAGCGCCCGCAAGATCGCCATCTGGCACGAAGCCGGCCTGATCGACGCAGGCACGCGTGACCGGTTGCTGGCTTACGAGACCGATCATGCCCGGCCGCTGGCGCTGTGGGCGGTGTTCGGGATCGGTGCGCTGGCGATCGGGCTGGGGCTGGTGTCGGTCATCGCCGCCAATTGGGAGGCGATCCCGGGCCAGCTGCGGCTCGGCGTCCACCTTGCGCTGATTGCGGGGGCGCTCGCGGCTTTGTTCCTGCGCGAAGAGCGGCTGGCTGAGACGTCGCCCTGGGCGGTCGAGGCGCTGGTGTTTGTCACCGCTGCGCTCGGCCTCACCTTTTTCGGCCATCTCGGACAGGTCTACCAGACATCATCGCCGCTTTGGCAGCCGCTGGCCGTGTGGCTGGCGCTGTTTGCCCCGCTGCTGCTGCTGTCGGGGCGCAGCTGGCCGAGCGCGCTGGTGCTGCTGGGCGGCGCGGTGTGGTGCGCGTGGGATTATGCCGCCGCTACCACCGGTTTCGGCGGAATGCGCGATCCCGCCCTCGGCTGGCGGGTGTGGACAGGCTTTGTGACCGCCCTGCCGGTGCTGTTCGCGCCGCTCGCCGCAGGTTTGCGGGCGCGCAGCACGCGCCCCGATTTCTGGCGGCGGCTCGAACAGCTCGCGCTCGCCTATGCCGTGGCTGGAGCCTCGCTGGCCTGCGCGCTCGCGAGCGCGGGCGGCTTTGGCAATAGCGGGATGACGAAGGAATGGGCGAGCTTGGCGACGAGCGGCGCGGTGGCGCTGATCGCTGGTCTTGGCGTGGTGCTGGCGCGGCCGGGCGTTTCGGGGCGGATGGCGGGCGCGATCATTGCAGGCGCCGGGCTGGCCGGTGCGCTCGCCTATCTCGCCAACGATCTCACCACGCTGGCCGCTGCGCTGTTCATGGGGCTGTGGGTGGGCATCGCGGCTGCCGCGCTGGCGGCGCAGTGGCGCGGGGTGTTCCAGCTGGCGGTGGGCGTGATTGCGCTGCGACTGATCGTCCTCAGCTTCGAACTGGCGGGCGATCTGCTCACCAGCGGAGCGGGACTGATCGCCGCAGGCCTGATGATCCTCGGCGTAGCATGGGTCGCGGTGCGGGTGTCGAAGCGCTTCGCCCCGCGCGATGCGGAGCCTGAGGCATGAGCCGCGGCCTCCAGAGCATCGGGCGCATTGCCACCGTCCTGCTCCCGCTGGCCGGCCTGGCCGGGCTGTGGGCCATGAGCGACCGCACCTTCCAGCAAGGCACCGAATGGGAGGTGCTGATCGATGGCTTTGACCCGCGCGACTATCTGCGCGGACACTATGTCGAGTTCACCTATGACTGGCCGGGCGTCGAGGAATTCCGCGATGTCCCGCCGCAGCTGCTGTGCCTTGAAGGCACCGCGCCGCAGCTGACGCGGGTGGTCGCCTTTATCGATGCCGCCGCTGCCGGGCCTTGCACCCATCCGGTGCGCGCCGATGCGCGCGGGGTCTATGGCTGGGAAGGGCTCGCGCGCGGGCGGCTCTATCTCGATCAGGACCGCGCACTGGCGATGCAGCAGGAATTGCAGGACCCCGGCCAGCGCGGGATCGTGACGATCCGCCAGCGCGAGGATGGCAGCTTCACCGCGCTTTCCATCCGCTTCCGCCCGCTCACCGACGATGAACGCGCGCTCCGCGACGTACAGAACGCCGAGCCGTTGAGGCCGCCGCCGCCGATCATGGTCGCGCCGCGCTAGCGGAAATTCTCGCCGGTCGCGGCGATCCGGGCCTTGAGCCCTTCCTGGTTGATGTTCTGGATCTCGATCCCGGGGTGGGCATTGACCTCGATCACCAGCGGGCCGTCCTTGACGTCCAGCACGATGTCGACCCCGCAATAGCCCAGCCCCACCGCCGGGCCGCATCGCGCCGCAAGTTCGAGCACGCGCTGCCAGCCGGGAATCTCGAACCCGATCAGGTTCATGCCGGTATCGGGGTGGTGGGTGATCGGCGTGCCCTTCACCACCGCGCGGGTGATCTTGCCGGTCTCCATCGAAATCCCCGCCCCGATGGCGCGCTGGTGGAGGTTCGCCTTGCCGTCGGATTCGTTGGTCTCGCGGTCACGCCAGGTCCCCTGCACGCGCAGGCGGTGATCGCGGGTCGGCTCCCATGTCAGCCGGGCCGAGCCCTGCCATTCGTCGGTATCGCCGGATTCGACCGTGACGACGTCATCCAAATGGCGCGCCTGCAGCTGCAATTCCCAGCCCTTGGCAATATTGACCTCGGCGGTTGCGGTGAAGCGATCGCGGGGATGGCACGAAAAAGGGGGCAGAAGGCCGCTGCCGGCCCTCCGCCCCCTGTCAGGCGATCAGATCTCGTGAACGCGGATCAGAACTTCGCGGTGACTTCCACCCCGTAGAACTGCGGCTCACCCGGAATAAAGGTCGGGATGCCGAAGCCGTTGCCGGTGTTGCCTGCATCGAGCAGGAATTCCTCGTCAAAGGCATTGCGGATGAAGCCTGCGATCTCGAAGCGTTCGTCGGCAAAGCTCACCCCGGCGCGGGCGTTGACCAGCGTCACCGGCCCCTGGCTGAGCAGCGCCGAGTTGGGCACCGTGTAGAAGATCGTGCTGCGGTGGGTAATGGTCGGGGTGGCGAAGAACCGCACGCCGCCGAAGTCGTAATCGACCGAGAACCCGCCCGAAGCCTGCCATTCCGGCTGCAGACGGAAGCGCGATCCGGCAAGGTTGCCGTTGGCGGGCGTATCGTCGACCCCGCCGTCGATATAGCCGAAATTGCCGAAGACGTTGAGCCAGTCCGCGATGTCGATGGCAAGCTCGCCCTCGACACCGAAGTTGGCGGCGCTGCCCGCGCTCACGGTGATGTTGGCGCCCGGGCGGTTCGGGTCAGGAATCGAGACCTGGAAGTTGTCATAGACCTGATAATAGACCCCGAGCGCGGCCGAGACCGGGCCGGTGGCGAACTTGATGCCGCCCTCGTAGTTCCAGACGATTTCCTCGTCCACGTCGATGCGGTTGGGAACCACGTTGGTGCCGACGCGGCGGGCATTGACCTGCACCACCGGCGAACGGCGGCCCTTGGACACAGTGGCGTAGATGTTCACGTCGTCGGTGATGCGGTAGAGTGCGTTGAAGCGCGGGAGCAACGCGTCGAACCGCTCGTCAGCGCTCAGCACGCGGCCGCCGGTATTGATCCCGCCGGGGATCAGCGGTGCACCCGTCAAGACGCTGTTGGGGATCTGCGAGGAGAAGCCGGACCGGCGATATTCGCTGAGGAAGCGCACACCAGCGGTCAGTTCGAGCGCTTCCATCGGGATCCAGGTCGCGTCGGCAAACACCGAATAGGCCTCGTTGCGGCCCGAGTTTTCGAACAGCACCGCGCTGTAGGGGATGTTGGTGACGCCGAGCGACGGAACGCTGCCGTCGGGTGCAACGCACAGGCGCCGGGGGTTCGCAAACAGGCCGCCAAGGCACGCCAGGTACACCCCTTCTTCGGTCGCGAAGGGGACGTTCTGGATGCTGTCCTCGATGAAGGCGTTCCAGCCGAAGCTGGCGCGAAGGCTCGTGCCCGAATAGGTGAAGCGGCCTTCGTGGCTGGCCTGCCAGCCCTGGGCCAGTTCGGTGAATTCGAGGAACGGCGCGGCCGAACCGTCGGCGTCGAACACTTCGCGGCTGTCGAATTCGCGGTAACCGTTGACGGTGGTGAAGGTCCAGTCGTACTCGAACTGGTATTCGAGGGTCAGGTTGATGTCATAGACCTCGCGGTTGAGGCCGAGCTGGTCATCGCCCAGCGCCGCTGCGCCGTCCGGATAGCCACTGAGATTGGCATCTTCAAAGGCGTTGGTCGGGCCACCGGGGACACCAGCGAAGGCCGGGTAGGTGGCCGAAATGAAGGGTGTGCCGCCATTGCGCTGCTGGTCGTAGGTGGCGATCAGATCGATCGTGAAATCCGCGGTCGGGGTGTAGCGCAGCGAGGCGCGCACGCCGAGCTGGTCCTGCGCGTAGAGATCCTCTTCCTGATTGGGGTTGATGTTGCGGACATAGCCATCGCGCGTGCGCCATTCGCCGGCGATGCGCGCGGCGAGCACATCCGAGCCGAAGTTGACGAAGCCGCCCACCAGGGTCTGGTTGTAATTGCCGTAGCCGCCGCGCACTTCGGCCGAGAAGCCCTCGCGCGGGCGGACCGAGACGAGGCTGATCGCGCCGACCGCCGAGGCCGTGCCGAACAGCGTCGCCTGCGGGCCCTTGATCACTTCGACGCGCTCCACATCGTAGATCGCCTGATACGAGCCACGCGAGCGCGAGATGTCGATGCCGTTGTAATAGAGTGTGACGCGCGGCCCTTCCTGGGCCGAGCCGCTATCCGAGGTGATCCCGCGGATCACGACGCCCGGGTTGTTGGCGCTCTGTTCCTGGATCAGCAGGCCGGGGGTGTAATAGGACAATTCGTCAAGGTCGGTGACGCCCAGCTTGCGGATCCGCTCGCCGCTGGTGGCGGTGATGGTGATCGGCACGTCCTGCACGCGCTGCTCGATCTTCTGTGCGGTCACGATGATCTGGTTGCCGGAGGACTTCTGCTCGCCCTCGGGGGCGGCTTCTTCCTGCGCGAAGGCGGCCTGGGGGGCGGCGGCAAGAATCGTGGCGAGCGCGATCAGCGACACGCGCTGCGTGGTGGGGATGCGGAGCATGTTATGGCTTCCCTGTTGGTGGATAGACGCCTTGCTCGTGACACCCGTACGTGACGGCGCAGCGACGTCTGCATGAAGCGCGCATTACGCCTGACTTACAGTTTAAAGGCGTTGCATTTGTGCACTTTGGTTGCGGGCCACCTACCGGTGGCGCAGACCCCCGCCCCGCCTCCCCACCCGGCCACCAATAGTACCACTATCTTATGGTGGCCGGCCCCTCGGCGGAAACGTCCCCCGGACGTTTTCGTCACTCTCGGACGGAGGCGGGGCGGGGGTCTGGATCGCGCGCAAGCGCGATCCCAAAGCTACAGCGGGTTCCCGTCGGAATCGCGGTAGATTTCGCGGCGGCCGACGTGGTTGGCGGGGCCGACGAGGCCGTCCTCTTCCATCCGCTCGATCCACTTGGCGGCGGTGTTGTAGCCCACCCCCATCTGGCGCTGGAGCCAGCTACCGCTTGCCTTCTGGTTCTCGATCACGATCTGGCACGCCTGGCGGTATTTGCGCTCCTCGGGATTGTCCGAGGCGGTGAATTCATCCTCGAAGCCGAAGCTGCCGCCGTCTTCGGGTTCCTCGGTGACGGCGTCGATATACTCAGGCGCGCCCTGGCCGCGCCAGAAGATCGCGACCGCTTCGACCTCCTCGTCCGAGACGAATGGGCCGTGGACGCGCACCATCGCGCCGGTGTTGGGCTTGTAGAGCATGTCGCCCTTGCCCAGGAGCTGCTCGGCGCCCTGTTCGCCGAGGATCGTGCGGCTGTCGATCCGGCTGGTCACCTTGAAGCTGATCCGGGTCGGCAGGTTGGCCTTGATCACGCCGGTGATGACATCGACCGAGGGGCGCTGGGTCGCCATGATCAGGTGGATGCCCGCCGCGCGGCTCTTCTGGCTGAGGCGCTGGATCAGCACTTCGATTTCCTTGCCGACCGTCACCATCAGGTCAGCGAGTTCGTCGACGATCAGCACGATCTGCGGCAGCGGCTGGTAATCGAGCTGTTCTTCCTCGAACAATTGCTCGCCGGTTTCGGGATCGAACCCGGTCTGCACGCGGCGGCCCAGCGGCTTGCCCTTGCCGATCGCGGCGCTGACCTTTTCGTTGAAGGAATGGATATTGCGCGAGGAGATCGCGCTCATCATCCGGTAGCGGCGCTCCATCTCCTCGACCGCCCATTTCAGCGCGCGCACCGACTTGTGCGGCTCGGTGACGACGGGCGAGAGCAGATGCGGGATGTCGTCATAGGTCTTGAGTTCGAGCACCTTGGGATCGATCAGGATCAGGCGCAGCTCGGCCGGGGTGAAACGGTAGAGCAGGCTCAGCAGGATCACGTTCAATCCGACCGACTTGCCCGAGCCGGTCGTTCCCGCGACCAGCAGGTGCGGCATCGCGGCAAGATCGGCGATCACCGGCTCGCCCGCGATATCCTTGCCGAGGATGATCGGCAGGCTGCCCTTGGCATCGGCAAAATCGGCGCAGGCGGCGAGCTCTTTGAGCATCACCACCTGGCGATCCTGATTGGGCAGTTCGATGCCCATCACCGTGCGGCCCGGGATCGGCGAGACCCTCGCGGAAATCGCGCTCATATTGCGCGCGATGTCTTCGGCCAGGCCGATCACGCGGCTGGCCTTGATGCCAGGCGCAGGCTCGAGCTCGTACATCGTCACCACCGGGCCGGTGCGCACCGCGGTGATCTCGCCCTTCACATTGAAATCGTCGAGCACGTTTTCGAGCAGGCGGGCGTTGCGTTCCAAGGCGACCTTGTCGAGCTTGGGCGCCTTGTCGACCGGCGGTTCGGCGAGCAGATCGAGGCTCGGCAGTTTGAAGGCGGCGAACATATCGCCTTGCGCGGTCTTGGCCGGAGCGGCCCGCTTGGGCGGGGCGGAAGGGTCGCTGATTTCGGGTGCGCGGCGCGGGCGTTCGTCGATCACGGCGGGCGCGGCATCGCCCTTCATCGCGCGGCGCGGACGCGGGGCGGGAGCCTCGTCGTCGTCGCCGGCAAAGGCGAGCGCAGGTGCTGCCTTGCGTCCGGGCAGCGGCAGGCGGCGCAGCAGCCCGGCGAGCGAGCCCCCGCCGAGAAACTCGGGCAGGCTCATCAGCACGCGCCAGTCGATCGCGAAGATACGGGTGAGCAGGCCGACGCCCGCAGCAAGGCAGACGAAGGCCGCGGCGCGGATCACCCAGCCCTGCGCCTCGGCGCCGAAACGCGCGGCCACCGCCTCGATCGCGCCCGCGCCAAGCAGGCCCGCGAGACCTCCCGCCTGCGCGGGCAGCGTGCCGCCCGGCCCCTGGAAGGCGAGCGCGAGCACGCTTGAAAGCAGGGTGATGGCGATCAGCAGCAGTCCGGTGGGGAGCCACCACGGGGTGGTTTCGGGCGCGTCGCCGTTTTCGATGTCGCGCCACAGCTTGCGCGCCGAGACATAGAGCAGCGGCAACAGCAGCGCGCCCGGGATGCCGAACATCAGCAGCACGCGGTCTGCCAGCCAGGCACCGCCCGCGCCCATCCAGTTGGCGACTTCGTCAGGCGCGGCGGCGGTCGAGGGGCTGGGATCGGTCTGGGTGTAGCTCACCAACGCCAGCGCGAGAAAGATCGTCGCGCCGAGCAGCGCGCCGGCGCCCACCATCTGCGCCAGCCGCCTGAGCGAGCGGCGCAGCCCCGCACGCCATTCGGCGTCGGTCTTGCTGACGGCAGTCTTGCGGGCAGACGTGTTGCGGGGCGTAACGGCGCGGCTGGCCATGGCGGATCTCCTGAGCGGAACACATCATGAATCCTTGGAGGACTCCGGTCAAGCGATGTGCGACGGGGCGTTTGTTTCGCGTATGGCATTGATCGGCCCGCAGGGCCGCAAGGCCGGAGTCGAAGCCGAAGGTGCAGACGTGCGAAGCACACCTGCATGGCCGCCCGCAGCGATGCGACCTTCAGGTCGTGTGAGCGAGGATTTCGCAGCCCGGATGGGCTGCGGTCATCAAGAAAGGCCGTCGATCGCCGCCCAGCGCGGCCAATCCAAGTCGCTCGCTCGCTCGGGTGTCATGCCGCCCAATGCGATGACCGGGATTGTCGACAAGGCTGCCAGTTCCCGAAAGCGCGCGATGCTGAGTGTCGCGGCCCCCGGGTGCGAGCGGGTCGGGAAGACAGGCGAGAGCATGACCGCGCTGGCCCCGTATTCATTCGCGTGGGCGATCTCGGCTTCGTTGTGCGCGGTGGCGATCCAGCGCAATCCGGCGGTTGCGTGGGCGTCGTGCGCCCCATAGACCCCGTCTGCGCCCCATGCTTCGGCGGTGCTGAAACTGTCCGAGACAATCGCCCAGTGCCCTGCGCCGCGAAGCAGCGGCAGAATTTGCGCGAACCGGGCCGCGCGCGCTTCGGCGTTCAAGTGGTAGTGCCGGAAAACGAAGCCTGATCCTGGCGGTAAACGCCTGATCGCGTCTTCAAGCACGAGATCGTTGCGTTCATCCGAAAGGAGCCAGATATCGGGTACGGACTGGTCTTGCGCCATGTCCGCGCTATAGCGCAGCCCCATGGATAATACAGCCGCCGCCCGCCTCGCCGACATCCACGACAACATCGCCCGGGCGTGCAAGCCTGCGCGGCGCGATCCAAAGGACGTCACGCTGATAGCGGTCAGCAAGACCCGCGATGCGCCCGCGATTGTCCCCCTGATCGCCGCCGGCCAGCGCGTGTTCGGCGAGAACCGGGTGCAGGAGGCGCAAGGCAAATGGCCGGCCTTGCGCGCTGACTATCCCGATATCGCGCTCCACCTGATCGGCCAGCTGCAATCGAACAAGGCCGAAGAAGCCGTCGCGTTGTTCGACGTGATCCATTCGCTCGACCGGCCAAGCCTGCTCACCGCGCTCGCCAAGGCGATGGACAAGGCGGGAAAGCGCGTGCCCTGCTTCGTGCAGGTCAATATCGGCGACGAGCCGCAGAAGGGGGGCTGTCCGCTGGCTGATCTCCCCGCGTTTCTCGACGCGGTGCGCGCCAGCGGCATTCCGCTTGCCGGGCTGATGTGCATTCCCCCGGCCGATACCGAAGCCGCGCCGTTCTTCGCGCTGCTCGCAAAGCTGGCGGCGGATCATGGGCTCACTGGCCTCAGCATGGGGATGAGCGGCGATTACGAGACCGCGGTGATGCTCGGCGCGACCCATGTGCGGGTGGGAACGGCGCTGTTCGGCAGCAGCACATAAAACAGGGGCGGCCCGTTGCCGGAGCGCCCCTGTTTTTTCCGCTTGAATACTACTTAAAATTCAAACAGCGCCTCGATGCCCACGTTCCGGCCACGCATCAGCGGCGAGAAGGTACCCACCGTCGGGTTCGGCGCGAAGGGACGCCGCACGCCGGTCGAGTTCGGGCCGCCGAACGGCACCTGCGTGTCGCCACCTTCCTGCACTTCGTCGAGCAGGTTGCGGCCGTAGAGCGACAGCGACAGGCCATGCACCGGGGTTTCCCAGGTGATGTTGGCTTCGAGGTTCGACAGCGAGTTGAGCCAGCCGAGGTTGTCGTCGGTATAGGCCGCCTCGTCGCGATACTGGTAGTTCACGCGGGTGAGGACAGTGCTGTTGCCCAGCTCGAGCTCGTGGATCAGCCCTGCGCCCACCGTGATCGGGGGAACGCGCGGCAGGCTCAGCGCGAGGTCGGTGTCGTTGATCAGACCGTCGCCCGAGATGTCGAACAGCACCCGGTCATATTCGGCTTCGATGATCCCGATATTGGCGGTGAAGGCGAGCGATTGCGACACACGCATGCGCGCCTCGGCCTCGAAGCCGGTGATCGTCGCATCGGCGGTGTTGAGGATGTTCTGGACCACGCCCGCGCCCGGATCGGCGAGGTTCACTTCGCGCTGCATGTTGCCGACCTTGGTCATGTAGGCCGCCACATTGAACGTGAACGAACTGTCGGCGGTCTGGAACTTGCCGCCGATCTCGTAATTGTCGACCTTCTCTTCATCGAAGAACAGGTTGCCGGTTGCCGCAAAGGCGCGGTTGAACACGGCGACATTGGTGATGCGGAAGTTGTAGCCGCCCGAACGGTAACCACGGCTCCAGTGGCCATAGACCTGGCCGGCGCCGAACTCATACTGCAGGCCGAGCTTGGGCGAGAGGTTGCGGAACCGCACGCTGTCGGTGAAGCCGTTGGTTTCGGTCGCCGGGTTGAACGGCTGGGTGCCAGTCGGACAGGTGCCCTGCAGCACCGAGCATTGCGCGCGCGGAAGGACATAGGTGACGGCCGCGTCCTTGGTCTCCTGGTTCCAGCGGATGCCCGCGATCACCGAGAGATTGTCGAACAGCTCGTATTGCGCATTGGCGAAGACGCCGATCACCTCGTGCTCCTGCGAACCGCCGCCGTAGAACACTGGCGGCTGGAGGTTCACCGGCAGATCGCGCCGAAGCTCGCGGTTTTCGGTATAGGCGAGGTCCTGCTTGAACCAGAACCCGCCGAGGGTGAGATCGAGCCGGTCGGTCGAGATCGCGTAGCGCAGCTCGTTCGAGAACTGCTCCTGCGCGGTTTCGGTGTTCGAGTGGAACAGGAAGCGCGGGGTCGCATCGATGTCGCCGCGGGTGCTGGCGTCATACTGGCGCCAGCCGAACACGTTGGTGAGCGTGCCGGGGCCGATGTCGATCGTCCCGGTGAGCGAGCCGGTCCAAATCTCGTTGGCATAGTTGCCCGGCTCGTCGATCGCGAGGTCGAAGCTGTTGCGATCAAAGAACGCGCGGTTCTGGGCCGCGGGGCCATCGCCCTCGCTCTCGAAATAGTCGAGCTTGCCGAGCAGGGTCAGGCCGCCAAGCCGGGCTTCCAGCGCGCCGCGCAGGATCTTGGTTTCCGCCGCGCCGTGGTTTTCCGACAGGGTCGGGATGGTGTCGGCGGCGAGATTGCGGAAGTAGCCTTCGTCCTTGTTGTAATAGGCGCCGACCTTGAACAGCAGGGTGTCGGTGATGATCGGGCCGGAAATCACGCCGCTGACGGTGTAGTTGGGGCCGCCGCGGCCGCCATCGAGCGCCGGGCCGTCAACCGCGGCGCGGAACTTGCCGCGGAAATCCTCGGTCGGGTTGCCGGTGTTGATCACCACCGCGCCGCCGGTCACGTTGCGGCCGAACAGCACGCCTTGCGGGCCGCGCAGGATTTCGACAGAATCGAGGTCGAACAGGTCGAACACCACGCCGCCATTGATGCCGAGATAGACGCCGTCGACGAACACGCCGACCGTCGGGTCGATCGAGGGGATCGAGGAATTGATGCCGAGCCCGCGCACCGTGAAGTTGGCGGTACCGCGGCTGGTGCCGATCTGGTCGAGGCTGACGGTCGGCGCCTGGAATGAGAGGCCCGAGATGTCGCGGATCTTGAAGGCTTCGAGCGTGCCGGCGTTGAACGCGGTCACAGCCAGCGGAATGTCCTGCACGTTTTCGGCGTCGCGGGTCTTGGTGCCGGTGACGAGGATCTCGTTGATCGCATCGAGCGTGCTGGTGGATTCGTCCTGTACGGGTGCATCGGCGTCCTGCGCGAAAGCGGCCACGGGGGTGAGGGCGGCCGTGCCGAGCATAAGGGCAAGCTTGCCGAGCCGGAGGGGGCTCCGCATGGGGATTGCGGTGTTCATGTTATAACTCTCCCTGAGTTGAGGGCCGCCCCAATAGCAATGCGCCACACAATTGCAACCAATCGCGCGGCCCCGTTTTCCGGCTTGAATCGCTTGTATCTTCTTGTTTTTACAATCAAGCCTGTTCGAGCTGCTGCTGGCGGTGATCGCTCGCGGCCTCGAGCAGCCGCGCCTCGATTTCGGACAGCCGTTCGGGTGCCTTGATCTTCGCGCCTGTCAGGTCGGTCACATAAAAAGTGTCCGCTGCGGCCTCGCCATAGGCGGTGATATGCGCCGAATGGACGATCAGACTGGCCTTGTAGAGCGCGTGCGCCAGCCGGTTGAGCAGCGCGGGCCGATCGCGTGCGGTCACCTCGATCACAGTGAAATTGTTTGAGGCGTCATTGTCGAACCCGACCCGCGGGGCGACATCGAAGGCTTTCGCGCGGGAGTGCGCCAATGGCCTTGCCGCCAGTTTCAGCACCAGTTCGACCTTGGCGAGCAGCGCATCGCGGATGCCCTTGTGGATCCGCGCGATCTGCGCCTCTTCGCGGAACGGCTGGCCGAACTGGTCCTGCACCAGGAAATTGTCGACCGCATAGCCGGAACGCGCGGTGTGGATGCGCGCGTCAATGATGTTTGCACCAGCGAGGTGGATGCCGCCTGCCATGCGGTAGAACAGCCCCGGGTGGTCGGCCGCGATTACGCTGACGCGGGTCGCGCCGCGGGTCTCGTCGGGCTCGCAATGGATCGATAGCTGCTCGCCCGCGGCCTGCGCCGCATCATATTGCGTGAGGTTGCCGGCAATGATGTCCTCGGGCTCGGCGATCCAGTAGGCATCGGCCAGCAGCGCCCCGGCACTGTCGACCAGATGCTCCTGATCGCCCAGCAATCGCGCGACGGCATCCTTCTTCGCCGCCACCCGCTGTCTGCGCCGGTGGCCCTTGTGGCCCAGCCGCAGTCGTTCCTCGGTGGCATCATAGAGCTCGCCCAGAAGCTGGCCTTTCCAGCTGTTCCACGTGCCCGGCCCGACCGCGCGGATATCGACCGCGGTGAGGATTGCGAGATTGCGCAAGCGCTCGAGGCTTTGCACCTCGCCGGCGAAATCCTCGATCGTCTTGGGATCGGTGAGATCGCGCTTCTGCGCGGTGCGGCTCATGAGAAGGTGATGGAACACCAGCCAGGCGACCAGATCGGTCTCGCGTCCGTCCATTCCGAAACGCGGGCACAGCCGGTGGGCGACGTCGGCGCCCAGCACCGAGTGATCGCCGCCGCGCCCCTTGGCGATATCGTGCAGCAACACCGCGACATAGAGCGCGCGGCGCGAGGCGAGCTTGGGCACTTCGCGGGTGGCGCGCGGGTGATCGGCCTTGAGCAGCCCGCGCTCGATCTGGGAGAGCAGCCCGATGGCGCGGATGGTGTGTTCGTCGACCGTGTAGTGGTGATACATGTCGAACTGCATCTGCGCGTTGACCCGGCCGAAATCGGGCACGAAGCGGCCGAACACGCCCACCTCATTCATCCAGCGCAGCGCGGTTTCGGGATCCTTGCGGCCGGCCAGCAGATCGAGGAACAGCGCGTTGGCGCGCTTGTCGCGGCGCACGGCGGCATCGATCAGTTTGGCGTCGCGGCCGACCTGCCGCATGGTTTCGGGATGCACCTCCAGCCCCTCGGCCTCGGCCAGCTGGAACACCTCGACCAGCCGCACCGGATCGGCCTTGAACCAGTCGTCTCCGGGCGCGCGCAGCCGCCCGCCTTCGACCATGTAGCCCTTGAAGGCGCGCGGACGCTGGGTCCATCCGGCGAAGAAACCGCTGCGGGTGCGCTTCCTCGCAAATTCCTCGTCGAGGTGCGCGAGGAACACGCCGGTCAGGCTGCCGACGCGCTTCACCTGCAGGAAGTAGTATTGCATGAACCGCTCGACCGCGCTCTTGCCCGGACGGTCAGCGAACAGCATCCGCTCGGCCACACGCCGCTGGAGATCGAAGGTCAGCCGGTCCTCGGCGCGGTCGGTGATGTTGTGCATGTGGCAGCGCACTGCCAGCAGGAACCCTTCGGCGCGGCGGAAGCTGCGATATTCGCCCGCCGTGAGCAGGCCGACGTCCACCAGCTCAGCAGCGTTCTGGACGCGGTGGACATATTTGCCGATCCAGTAGAGCGTCTGGAGATCGCGCAAGCCCCCCTTGCCGTCCTTGACGTTGGGCTCGACCACATAGCGGCTGTCTCCCATGCGCTTGTGCCGCGCATCGCGTTCGGCGAGCTTTTGCGTCAGGAACTGCCGTTCGCTCCCGCGCACGACCTCGGTCCAGAAGCGCTGGCGCAATTCCTCGTAAAGCGCCTGATCGCCCCACACCAGCCGCCCTTCAAGCAGCGCGGTGCGGATGGTGAGATCCTCCTTCGCCATCCGCATCGTGTCCGACACGGTGCGGCTCGAATGGCCGACCTTGAGGCCGAGATCCCACAAGAGATAGAGCATCGCCTCGATCACCTGCTCGCACCACGGCGAGCGGCGCATCGGCGTGATGAAGGCAATGTCGATATCCGAATGCGGCGCCATCTCGGCGCGCCCGTAACCGCCGACCGCAAGGATCGCGAGCCGCTCGGCCTGCGTGCGGTTGGGGACGGGATAGAGGTGGGTGGTCACATGATCATGGATCACCCGCAGCAGCTGGTCGGTGAGGAAGGAATAGCCCCCCGTCACGTCATGCCCGGCAGACGGCGCCTCGGCCAGCCGGCGGACAAGTTCGGCGCGCCCGCCATCGAGCGCGGCCCGCAGCGCCTTGACGATCGCCCCGCGCGCCGCCTCGCCGCCGCCTGCGTGCAATTCTGCGACCTCATCAGCCAGCGCACGCCGGTCGATGATCGCACGCTGGCCGGGGACGCGGCGGGACGATGTCACTTGTGGCTCACGCGCTAACCGCCTCGCCGGTATAGCGCGCCTTGACGGTGCGCTTGTCGATCTTCTGGGTGCCGAGCCGGGGCAGCGCCTCCTCGGTGATCCAGATCTGGTGTTCGAGCGGCACCTTGAACGCTGCGATCCGCGCAAGCAGGAATGCGCGCAGTTCCGCGGGCGTGATCGCCGCATGGCCATCCTTCATCCGGTAGACCGCCGCCGGCACCTCGCCGAAGCGTTCGCAAGGCAGGCCGAACACCGAGCATTCGCCGACATCGTCATGCGCATAGATCGCGTCTTCGACCTCGATGCAGGAAATGTTCTCGCCGCCGCGGATGATGATGTCCTTCTTGCGGTCGACGATGAACAGATAGTCGTCGGCATCAAGATAGCCGAGATCGCCGGTGCGGAAATATCCGGTGTCGGTGAAGGCAGCCTGGGTCGCTTCGTCGTTCTTCCAGTAGCCGCGGAAATTGGCGACCGAGCGGATGCACACCTCGCCCACCTGCCCCTGCGGCAGCGGGGTGCCCTGATCATCGAGAATGGCGAGATCAACCATCGGCTTCGATGCGCGGCCGGTCGAGCCGGGCTTGGCAAGGTAGTTCTCGTTGAAATTGCCGCAGCCCACCGCGTTGGTTTCGGTGAGGCCATAGCCCAGCAGTGGGAACCCGCCGGGGAAGGCTTCCTTGATACGGGTGACGTGTTCCACCGGACGCGGCGCGCCGCCAGCGGCAAAGCTCTTACAGGCCGAAAGGTCGTAACTGGCGCGGTCGGGGTGGTTGGCGATTTCATAGCTCATCAGCGGCACGCCGACGAAATAGGTGACGCCTTCTTCCGCCATCAGCCGGATCGCGAGGCCCGCGTCCCACTTGGGCATCAGCACCAGCTTGCGCGCGATCGCGAAGCTTTGGAGGAACAGCGGCACCTCGCCGGTGACATGGAACAGCGGCACGGCGACCAGCGCGCAGGGCTGCGCGGTCATCGGCCCTTCCTGGCTTTCGATATGCACCTTGGCCATCGCGCTCTGGGCGATGTAGTTCATCACCCCGTGGATAACGCCGCGGTGATCCGACCATGCGCCCTTCGACTTGCCGGTCGAACCCGAGGTGTAGAGGATGGTGGCGATATCGTCCGGCCCGATCTGCCCGAGCATCACCATCGCCACGCTGGTGCCTTGCGGCCCTGCCGGGACTTGGGCCCAGACATTGGCGAGGCCTTCCGCCGGCGGATTGCCGTGGCTGAACAGCACGATCTTGGCCCCGTGCGCATAGCCATCGAGCCGCGCGGCGCGGGGTTCATCGGCCAGCACCAGCTTGCACTCGGCGAGCTCGATTCCGTAGGCCAGCTCCTCGCCGGACGAAAAGCCGTTGAGCAGCGTCGCGCAGCCGCCCGCCATCAGGATGCCCATATAAGCGATCATCCAGTTGGCCGAATTGCGCGCGGCAATGCCGATGCGGTCGCCTTTGACAATGCCATGTTCGCGCACGAGGCTTTCCGCCACGCAGGTCGCCGCGCCGTAAGCCTCGGCGAAAGTCAGGCGGATATCGCCATCGACGATGAAGGGCAGATTGCGGTGCTCGTTGCAGAAATGCGCGAAATAATGCGCCAGGCTCGGCGGCGCGCCGGCGAAGGCGGGCATTTCCACCCCGTCGCGCGTGAACGGCACGGTGGCGAAGGGCTGATCCGGTGCCGTCAGGGCGGTGATGATCGCTTCAAGCGCATTGTCCAGCTGGGTGGCCATGCGGGTCCTTTCCTCTCTCATATGCTGGAGGGCCGCCGCATGGTGCTTCACGCGTCCGGCCATCCGATCCCGGTATCCGCCAGCGGGTCTTACGCCCCTTCCCCTGCCTTGCGCGCTGTGCCAGAAGCACCCACGCGACACGGCCAAATCAGGCCCGCCGATACGGCATATCATTGTCAATAAGGGGTTCGCTCCGTGCTGTCACTACTTGCCGCAAGCGGCGCTGCCGATCCGATCTACTGGGATCAGTTGGGCCTGCGCCCGGGCATCGATCTTGGCTTCTTCACGCTGCGCTTTTATTCGCTGGCCTACCTGTTCGGGGTGATCTTTGCCTATTGGCACACGTCCAAGATGCTGAAGCAGCCGGGCGCGCCGATGGCGCAGCGCCATGCCGATGATCTGTTCTTCTACTGCACGCTCGGCGTGATTCTCGGCGGACGGCTTGGCTATGCGGCGTTCTACACCGGCGGCGAGACCGGCATCCCGAGCGCCTTCACCGATTTTTCGGGCGATGGCTTTGTCTCGTGGAAGCTGCTGCGGCTGTGGGATGGCGGGATGGCGTTCCACGGCGGGTTGATCGGCGTGACGGTGGCGATGGCCTATGTGGCCTGGCGCGACAAACTCAATTTCATCCGCGTGGTCGATTATGTCTGCGTCGGCGTGCCGATGGGGATGCTGCTCGGGCGGCTGGCCAATTTCATCAATGGCGAGCTTTATGGCCGCGTCACCGATGTGCCTTGGGCGATGGTGTTTCCCAGCGATCCCGCCGGGTTGCCGCGCCATCCCAGCCAGCTCTATCAGGCCGGGCTCGAAGGGCTGGCGATGCTGATCATCATGATGCTGCTGTTCTGGAAGACCCGTGCGCGCTATCGCCCGGGTCTGCTCGCCGGCGTGTTCACGCTCGGCATGGGCTGTGCGCGCTTCATCAACGAATTTTTCCGCGAGCCTGATCAACAACTGGCTGACTTTGCCGCCCGGACCGGGCTATCAATGGGCCAATGGCTGACCATACCGCTTATCCTGACTGGGTTGATTGTCGTGCTCTACGCGCTGCGGAAGAAGCCGCTGGCGAGCGGGGGCATGCAGCCGGCCTGAATGAGGCAGGCGTGTGGCGCAGCGCGCTCCGCCTGATCGATCCCGAGGACGACCCGCAAGCTGAGGCTGACGAAGCTGAAGCTACCAAAGCTGCCGCCAAGGCTCTGGCACAAGCGCAGCAACGCGCTGCGGCCGAGCGGGCCGCGCGCGAACAGGCGGCCGCCGAAGCTGCCGCCAAGGCCCGGGCCGAGGCGGAAGCCCGCGCCAAGGCCGCCGCCGAAGTCGCCGAAGCCGAAGCCCGCGCCCAAGCAACAGCGCGCGCCAAGGCACAAGCCAAGGCCCGCGCCGAAGCGGAGGCCAAGGCCAAGGCTGAAGCGCTCGCCCGCGCCAAGGCAGAGGCCGAGGAGCGCGCGCGGCTGGTCCGCGAGGAACGCGAACGCGCCAAGGCGGAAGCCGAAGCCGCTGCCAAGGCCGCTGGAGAAGAAGCAGCGCGCCGCGCGGCCGAAGAGAAGGCCCGCGCCGAAGCCCAAGCCAATGCGCGCGCCGCTGCCGAAGCCAAAGCCAAGGCCGAAGCCGAAGAGCAGGCCCGCCTCGCCGCCGAGGAACAGGCGCGCCGTGATGCCGAAGCCGCCGCCGAGGCAGAAGCGCTCGCCAAGGCCGAGGCGCAGGCCAAGAAAGAGGCCGAAGCCGCCGCCCGCGCCAAGATCGATCTCGGCAAGAGTTTCCGCCGGCTCATCAAGGAGACCGGCCCGATCAGCCTTGCGCACTATATGGCCGAGAGCAACGCGCGCTACTATGCCAGCCGCGATCCCTTTGGCGAGCAGGGTGATTTCATCACCGCGCCCGAAGTCAGCCAGATGTTCGGCGAACTGATCGGGCTGTGGCTCGCCGATCTGTGGGTGCGGATGGGCAGCCGCAAGCGCATCCACTATGTCGAATTGGGCCCCGGGCGCGGCACGCTGGCGAAGGACTCGCTGGCGGCGGCTGCGCGCTATGAGTTCGCGCCCCAGATCCACTTCGTCGAAACCTCGCCGACCTTGCGGCAATTGCAGCGCGACGCCTTTCCCGGCTGCCACCACCACCACGACCTATCGACCCTGCCCGACGATGCCCCGCTGCTGATCGTCGCCAACGAGTTCTTCGACGCGCTGCCAGTGCATCAGCTGGTGCGCTCGGCCGATGGCTGGTTTGCGCGGATGGTCGGGCTCGACGGCGATGACTTCACCTATGTTTCGGGCACGGAGCGGATGGACGACCTGGTTCCGCCCAGCTGGGTCACCGCGCCGCAAGGCGCGATGATCGAGACCAGCCCCGCCGCGGTCGCGCTGATGGCGGAGATTTCGCAGCGGCTGCGCGAACAGGGCGGCGCGGCGCTGATCATCGATTATGGTCAGATGGAGCTGCGCGCGGGGGCGACAGTGCAGGCGCTGAAGTCGCACCAGCACGTCAATATCTTCGCCCATCCGGGCGAGGCCGACATCACCGCCCATGTCGATTTCGAGCTGCTCCTGCAGGTGGCCGAGGACAATGGCGCCGATGTGATGGGGCTGCAATATCAGGGCGAATGGCTGCGCCAGATGGGGATCGACACCCGAACCGAGGCGCTCCAGCGGCGCAATCCGGGCGACAAGGAAAAGCTCAAGCGCCAGCGCGACCGGCTGGTCGAGGACAACCAGATGGGCACCTTGTTCAAGGTGCTCGGGATTTGCGGACGGCGCTGGCCGTATGGCGTGGGGTTTCAGTGAGGATGGCGATGATGATGCGCAAAAGCATGCTGGCGATGGCTCTGGGCATGGCGGCAATGGCGGGACCCGCGTGGGCGGCCGCCGAGCCGGTCACCGGCCGCTGGGTGACGGGCGAGAAGGACGCGGTGGTCGGAATCGCGAAGTGCGGCAAGGCGCTGTGCGGGCGGATCGAGAAGTTCCTGATCATGCCGGCGGGCGGCAAGGACCAGCGCGACGTCAACAATGCGGACGCCTCCAAGCGCAACCGCAAGCTGCTCGGCATGGCGATCCTTAGCGGGCTTGTCGCGGACGGCAGCGCCTGGCGCGGCGACATCTACGATCCCAAGCGCGGCCGCAGCTTTACCGCCGAAGTGCGCCGCAAGGGCGACGGGACGCTGGAGGTGAAAGGCTGCTTCGGGCCGATTTGCCAGACGCAGGTGTGGAAGAAGGCGTCTTGATTTGCGCGGGCCCTCCGGCCCGCGGTCTCCTCGCTCACGCCGCCAGAAGGCGGCATCGCTGCGGGCGCGCGGTCGCGCTTGCGGGCCTACGGCCCGTTACAGCGCAATAACTTGTGAGCTACAGCCCTGACGCCTTCGCCAACGCCGCCGCCGCCTGTTTCGGGGTCAGCTTTTTCTCGTCCTCGCGGTCCACAGCAAGGTTGGCTTCGCGCATCGCTTCAACGCTGATCTTGCCCAGCAGCGGCTCGAGCGCCTTTGCCACTCCGGCATCATCCGCAATCCGGGGCGAGAGCATCAGCAGCGCATCATAGCTCGGCAGTGCGCCCTTGGGATCGGCCAGCACCGCCAGCTTGTCCGCCGCGATCCGACCGTCGGAGGTATAGGCGCTGATCACGTCGGCCTCGCCCGATTGGAGCGCGTTATACATGAAGGTCGGCGCGAAGTTGCGGCTCTTGCCGAAGCTGAGGCGATAGGCATCGCGCACCGCGATCCATTCGGGCCGCTCGAAAAACTCAGGATCGCCGCCGACAGTCAGCTGCGGCGCGACGCCGACGAGATCGGTGAGCGAGGCCACGCCCAGTTCCTTCGCCTTGTCGCCGCGCATGGCGAAGGCATAGGCGTTCTCGAACCCCAGCCGCCCGAGCACCTTGACGCCGTTCTCGCGCGCTTCCCACGCGACAATGGTTTCATACATCGCCGCGCGCCCGGGATTGTCGGAGCGCTTCAAGAAATTGGCCCAGATCGTGCCGGTGTAATCGACCGCAATGTCGACGCTGGATGATGCGACTGCGGAATGCACCACCGCGCTCCCCAGGCCGTCGCGATACTCGACCGCATAGCCCGCCGCCTCGAGCCGCGCGCCGATCAATTGCGCGAGGATATATTGCTCGGAGAACTGCTTGGAGGCGATGACGATGCGACGCTCGTCGCTGCCCGATCCTTGCGCCCACAGGGCTGCGAGGATGCCCAGCATCACCACCGCGATCCCGCCGAAGGCCATCCAGCGCGCGCGCTTGGCCAGCCCGACCTCGATCACCCACAGCAGGTTGTCCGCTGCCAGCGCGAGCCCCGCGCTGGCCACGCATCCGGCCAGCACCAGAGCCCAGTTCTGGGTTTGCAATCCGGCAAAGATCGGATCGCCGAGGCTGGGCTGGCCGATGGTGGTGGCGAGCGTTGCCGCGCCGATGGTCCACACCGATGCCGTGCGGATGCCCGCCATGATGAAGGGGGCCGAGAGCGGGGCTTCGACAAGATAGAGCTTCTGCCACTTGGTCATCCCGACCCCGTCAGCCGCTTCGAGCACGCCTTCGTCGAGATTGGCCTGTGCGGTCACCGCATTGCGCAGGATCGGCAGCAGCGCGTAGAGCGTCAGCGCCATCAGCGCCGGCAGGAACCCGAGCGTCGGCATCCCCTCGCCGAATACTGCGCGCAAGGACAGCAGCAGCGGAAAGAACAGGGCCAGCAGCGCCAGCGCGGGGATGGTCTGGACCAGGCTCGCAAGGCTCAGCGCGAGGCGCGACACCACCGGCGAGCGCCCAGCCCACACCGCCATCGGCAGCGCGATCAGCATGGCAAGCCCGATTGCGCTGGCCGACAGCACCACATGTGCGGCGAGCTTGTCGCCAAGGTCGGGGAGGATGTCCCAGATATCGCCCATCAGTGGAGCGCTTCCCCAAGGATTTCCCCGAGACCTTCCATTGCAGCGAGGCGCTCGGCCTGTGTCCGCGGCACGGCGACCAGCCGCTGGGCGACCTCGCCGCCGGCTCCCGCCAGCAGCGCGCGCGGGGTTTCGTCGGCAACCATCGCGCCCTTGTCCATCACCAGCACGCGGTCCGCCAGCAGCAGCGCCTCGGCCATATCGTGGGTCACCATCACGGATGTCAGCCCGAGGCGTTCGTGCAGCTCGCGCACCTTGCGGCCCAGCGCGTCGCGGGTGACCGGATCGAGCGCGCCGAAGGGCTCGTCCATGATCAGGAGCTCGGGCTCCCCCGCCAGCGCGCGCGCCACGCCGACCCGCTGGCGCTGCCCGCCGGAGAGTTCGTCGGGCATGCGCTTTGCCAGCGCGGGATCGAGTTCGACCAGCGCCAGCAATTCGGCGATCCGTTCAGGCGGCAGCTTGTCGCCGGTAAGGCGCGGGCCGATCGCGATATTCTCGGCGACGCTGAAATGCGGGAACAGCCCGATGCCCTGGAACACATAGCCGACGCGGCGGCGCAGGCGGGCAGGCTTGAGGCTGGTCACATCCTCGCCGCCGAACAGCACGCGCCCGCTCGTCGGCTCGACCAGTGTGTTGACCATCTTCAGCAATGTCGATTTGCCCGAGCCCGAGGCGCCGACCAGCGCCACGAAGCTGCCGGCTTCGATCGCGCAGCTGACGCCGGCTACCGCTACCGCCTCGCCATAGGCGCGGGCCGCCCCGTCAAACACGAGCAGAGGTTGCGGGGACGTCATACTCCCGTTCCCTAACCACCAAAGCCCGATTGTGCCAGCGCCAGCGATTGGCCTTTACCCGAGGCCTTGCTATGCGGCTTGTCAGCAACAATTATAACACCCGCAGGACATAAAATGCGCGCCACCCCCGATTTCGACTTTCAGCTTGGCGAGGCCGCCGAGATGATCCGCGACGCCACCGCGCGCTTCGCCGATGAACAGATCGCGCCCTTGGCCGACCGCACCGACCGCGAAGACCGCTTCCCGCGCGAATTGTGGGAGCCGATGGGCGCGCTCGGCCTGCACGGGATCACCGTGGAAGAGGAGTGGGGCGGGCTGGGGCTCGGCTATCTCGAACATGTGATCGCGGTCGAGGAAGTTAGCCGCGCTTCGGCCAGTGTCGGCCTTTCCTACGGCGCGCATTCCAACCTCTGCCTCAACCAGATCCGCCGCTGGGGGGATGACGAGCAGAAGGCCAAGTATCTGCCCAAGCTGATCTCGGGCGAACACGTCGGCAGCCTCGCCATGTCGGAGGCTGGCGCGGGGTCTGACGTGGTCTCGATGAAATTGAAGGCTGATGCGGTTCAGGGCGGCTACGTTCTCAACGGCACCAAGTTCTGGATCACCAACGCGCCCGAGGCGGATACCTTGGTGGTCTACGCCAAGACCGACGGCCAAGCCGGATCGCGCGGCATCACCGCCTTCCTGATCGAGGAGGGCGATGAAGGCTTCGCCATCGGCCAGAAGATTTCGAAGGTCGGCATGAAGGGCTCGCCCACTGCCGAGCTGGTGTTCAGCGATTGCTTCGTCCCCGAAGACCGCATCATGGGGCCGCTCAACGGCGGGGTCGGCGTGCTGATGAGCGGGCTCGATTACGAGCGCGTGGTGCTCGCCGGATTGCAGCTCGGGATCATGCAGGCGTGCCTCGACACGGTGATCCCCTACCTGCGGGAACGCAAGCAGTTCGGAAAGCCGATTGGCTCGTTTCAATTGATGCAGGCCAAGGTCGCCGACATGTATGTCGCCCTGCAATCGGCCCGCGCCTATACCTATGCGGTCGCCAAGGCGTGCGATGCGGGGCAGACGACGCGCTTCGATGCGGCGGGGGTGATTTTGCTGGCGTCCGAAAACGCCTTCAGGGTCGCTGCCGAAAGCGTGCAGGCGCTGGGCGGCGCGGGCTACACAACCGACTGGCCGGTGGAGCGCTACATGCGCGATGCGAAGCTGCTCGACATCGGCGCAGGGACGAACGAGATCCGCCGGATGCTGATCGGGCGCGAATTGATCGGAGCGGCGGGATGATGGGGGAGAACGACGAAGATTGGGACTATCTGATCCAGGCGCCGATTGGTGCCGATGGCCGCTCTCGTATGAAGATAGCAGCCTATAAGATGGAAGACCCGTACACCTTTGGCCGTTTTCTAGGGGATATCGTACGACACGGTGCATTGGCTTATGCCACGACTTGGTCAGTTGATGAAAACGAGGCTATTGAGCGGATATGCGAGGATCTGAGTGATAAGCTTCGGCTCCAAGACACGCCGATCAAATGCGAGCAACCCGGAAGTCTCGACTAATGACTGCTCCCAGCTCCCGGCAACCGAGTAGCCCCCAATGAGCACCGACGAAGACTACGTCTATGACGAGGCGAGCGGCGAGTGGATGCTGGCATCCGAACTCGCGGCCAAGCAGGCTGACGCTGCCCGGGTGGAAGTGCGCGATGCAGTTGGCAACGCCCTCGCTGACGGCGATGCGGTGACGCTGATCAAGGATCTCGAGGTCAAGGGCGCAGGCCAGACGCTGAAGCAAGGCACGCTGATCAAGTCGATCCGCCTGACCGGCGGCGCGCAGGAAATCGACTGCAAATATCCCGGCATCAAGGGCCTCGTGCTGCGCACGGAATTCGTGCGGAAACGCTAAGGACGACATTATGACCGCCCCCACCCTCACCACCAAACTCGACCGCGAAAGCCCCGAGGCCAAGGCCCGCTTTGCGCACAACCAAGCGCTCGCGCAGCAGCTTCGCGCCCGGGTCGCCGAGGCGGCGCTCGGCGGGCCGGCAAAGCATCGCGAGCGGCATGTTTCGCGCGGGAAGCTGCTGCCCCGCGAGCGGGTGGAGCGGTTGCTCGATCCGGGCTCGCCTTTCCTCGAAATCGGGCAGCTTGCGGCGAACGGCATGTACGAAGGCGATGTGAACGGCGCCTCGATCATCACCGGGGTCGGCCGCGTCTCGGGCCGGCAGTGCATGATCGTGTGCAACGATGCGACCGTGAAGGGCGGCACCTATTACCCGATGACGGTCAAGAAGCACCTGCGCGCGCAGGAAATCGCGCAGGAGAACCGCCTGCCGTGCATCTATCTCGTTGACAGCGGCGGGGCGAACCTGCCGCATCAGGCCGAGGTCTTCCCTGATCGCGACCACTTCGGGCGGATCTTCTTCAATCAGGCCAATATGTCCGCGCTCGGCATTCCGCAGATCGCCTGCGTGATGGGCAGCTGCACCGCGGGCGGCGCCTACGTCCCTGCCATGTCCGACGAGAGCGTGATCGTCCGCAACCAGGGCACGATCTTCCTCGCCGGCCCGCCGCTGGTGAAGGCGGCCACGGGCGAGGAAATCACTGCCGAGGACTTGGGCGGCGGCGATCTCCACGCCAAGAAATCGGGCGTGGTCGATCACCTCGCCGAGAACGACGAACACGCGCTCACCATCGTGCGCGATATCGTCAGCCACTTGGGCGCGAACACCGGCGCGGCCAAGGACGTGGCCCTGAAAGACCCGCGCCCGCCCAAATTCGACGCGGACGATCTCTACGCCCTGATCCCCGAGGATGTGCGCGCGCCCTATAACGTCAAGGAAGTGATCGCGCGGCTGGTCGATGCTTCCGAGTTCCACGAGTTCAAGGCGCATTACGGCTCCACGCTGGTCTGCGGGTTCGCGCATATCTGGGGAATGCCGGTCGCGATCCTCGCCAACAACGGCGTGCTGTTCTCCGAAAGCGCGCAGAAGGGCGCGCATTTTATCGAACTCGCCTGCCAGCGCCGCATTCCGCTGTTGTTCCTCCAGAACATCTCGGGCTTCATGGTCGGCGGGAAATACGAGGCGGAAGGCATCGCCAAGCATGGCGCGAAGCTCGTCACGGCCGTCGCCACCGCCACCGTGCCCAAGGTGACCGTGGTGATCGGCGGCAGCTTCGGCGCGGGCAATTACGGGATGTGTGGGCGGGCCTATTCTCCGCGCTTCATGTTCACCTGGCCCAATGCGCGCATCTCGGTGATGGGCGGGGAGCAGGCGGCTTCGGTGCTGGCGACAGTCCACCGCGACGCGGACAGCTGGGACGAGGCCGCGACCGAGGCCTTCAAGGCCCCGATCCGCCAGAAATACGAAGACGAGGGCAACCCCTACTACGCCACCGCGCGGTTGTGGGACGACGGGGTGGTCGATCCGGTGCAGACGCGGGACGTGCTGGGTCTGGCGCTGGCGGCGTGTCTCGAAGCGCCGATTGCCGAGCGGCCGGCGTTTGGCGTGTTCCGGATGTGATCATCGCTGTCTGAAACCCCCACACTTGCCCTTGCGTAACTCCCCCGAATGCGGGCAGTAACGCTGACGGGAGAGGGGCCTCACATTGTCGCACGAACACACACGCAAGCCCACGCTGCTGTCGCGCATCGTGCGCCGGATCATTCTTGCCGTCTGGTATGCGCAGGGCTGGAAGGTCGTCGATCCGCTGCCCAAGCACCTCAAGAAATACGTGCTGGCCGGCGCGCCGCACACCACCAACTGGGATTTCGTGTTCTTCACCGGAGCGACCCACGAGGAGGGCGTGAAGCCCAACTTCATGGGCAAGCACACGCTGTTTCAGGGCATCATGAAGAACTTCATGCTCGACATGGGCGGCATCCCGGTCGATCGCACCGCCAAGGCTAATGCCACCGAGCAGGTCGCCGCCGCATTTGCCCGCCGCGACGAGCTCGCGCTGGTGATTGCCTGCGAAGGCACGCGCAAGACCGACGGTAAATGGCGTTCGGGCTTCTACCACATCGCGCGGGCCGCCAATGTGCCGATCGTCCCCGCCTTTGCCGATCAGAACAGCAAGATCGTCAGCTTTGGCCCGCCAATGATCCCGACCGGCAATTATGGCGAGGATCTGCTTAAGATCGCCGAATGGTTCCGCTCCAAGCTGCCCGATTACGAGCGCTTCAAGGTGTTGGAGCAGCAGGCGCGCGATATTATCGCCGGAAAGAATGATGTTTGACGTCCTTGCCCTGAATGCGGTGATGATCGTCGTGCTGGCGGTGATCCAATGGGCGATCAGCGTGACAATCAAGGATGTGAGCTTCATCGACGCCTTCTGGGGCGCCGGCATGGGGCTCGTGGCGGTGATCAGCTGGGTGCTCGTGCCGGGCGGGCCGGGGCAGCTCGCCACGCTGATCATGGCGATGACCGCGGCCTGGGGCTTTCGCCTCGGCATCCACCTGTTCCGGCGCTGGCGGCGCGAAGGCGAGGACCGGCGCTACCGCCGGATGCTGAGGGACGCGCGCGAGAAGGGCCAGTTTGCACAATTCGCGCTCACCCGGGTGTGGCTGATGCAGGCGGTGCTGCTGCTGATCGTGTCGAGCCCGGCGCAGGTCGGCATTCTCGCCAGCCCCGATCCGGCCCCGATCCCGCCGCTGGCTTGGGTCGGCTTTGGCTTGTGGTGTATCGGCGTGTTCTTCGAATGGGTGGGCGACTGGCAGTTGGCGCGGTTCCGGGCTGATCCCAAGAACAAGGGCTATGTGCTCGACACCGGCCTGTGGCGCTACACCCGCCACCCCAATTACTTTGGCGATTTCTGCGCCTGGTGGGGCATCTGGCTGACCTCTGCCGCGGCCGGATGGGACTATGCCGCGGCGACCGTGATCGGCCCGCTGTTCCTCACCTTCACGCTGACCAAGTGGTCGGGCGTGACGCTGCTGGAAAAGGGGCTCCACCGCTCGAAGGGCAACAAATATGCGGTTTACGAACGCAAGACTTCAGCCTTCTTCCCGCTTCCTCCCCGAGTCTAGGGCGCGTCTGAGGCACGTCCAGGGGCGCTTGAGCCGCCCTTTTTCGACCAACTGCCCTGTTGCACCGCACAAAAAGCACGGGCGCACCCTTTAAGCTTGCGCCCGCTTGCCCTATGTTGCGCAAGATCAAGGAGACGCGCGGCACCATGGCTCTCAACCCCACCTTGCGCGAGCAGGAACGCGAGCGGATTGCGCGCCACGTGCTCGATCTGGTCAAGGAGCGCGGATCGGAGATCCCTTGGACCATCGCGATGGCCGAAAGCGGCCTGACGCGGGCGCGGTTCGAGGCGCTTTTTGCCGATTACGACGATCTGTTTGATGCCGTCGCGCAGACCTGGCTCGCGCCGCACATGGCGGTGATGGAGGAAGTGCTCGCCTCGCACCTGCCGCCGCCGCGCAAGATGTACGAATTCTTCCGCCGCCGCTTTGTTATCTCGCAGAGCCGCTTCCACGAGGATCCCGAACATTTCACCATCCTGTGCGAGATGGGCGCGGCCAATTTCGAGCGGGTGCGCTCCTATGTCGATCTGGCCGATCACTACCTGTGCGAGCTGATCGCCGAAGCGCAGGCCGAAGGCTTCTTTGCCGGGCTGGAGATCGACGAGGCGCTGTCGCTGATCAACCAGATGATTTCGAATTACACCCTGCCCGACGCGCTGATCTATCTCGGTGACAGGCTGTCCGAGCAGAAGCTGGCACGGATTGTCGATACGATGTTCATCGGCTTGTCGGGCGAGGCCGGGGCGGATGCGGCCGGGGTCAATACCCTGAAAGTGGCGTCCTGAGCGCCTAGCGCTCTTCCCACCACGCGGATGAGGGATCCTCCGCCCCGCGCGCACCGCGCCTTTGCAACCCGTCGAACAATCCGCCCACCAGCTGCATGGTCGCGGGCGATGTCCGGTTCCAGTCCATCACATAGAGCCGCCCGGCAATCTGCCAGCGGCCCTCGCGCTTCACCAGCCGGTCAAGATAGCGCCCGCCGACCACCAGTTCGATCTCGCCCTCGGGCGTCGGGATCAAGTGAAGCGCAACACAATTGGTCTCGGCCTTGGCGGTATCGCCATCAAGCCGCATCACGGTGTTGGTTATGTTGTGCTGGGTCAGCCGCATTGTGCCGAGGCCCGCCATAAGCCCGGCGATGGTCTCGCCGATCGGGGCTGCGCCGCTGCCATAATCGAGGTGAGCGTCGGGCGTGAAGACCGCGGCGAGCTGTTCGGCATCGCAGCGGTCGATCCCGCGGCAATAGAGCGCAAGCGTTTCGGCGATGGCGAGCCGGTCCGCGACTTCGGTTATGTCCATGGAGGCCAGCTTATCGCGAAGCGCCAAGCGCCCCAACTGGCAGATGCTCTAGTCATTTGTGTTGTCGCATCGCTGGTGGCCGAAAACCGGTGCCCGCTTTTCGGCGCGATACTCTAGTCCCGCCGGAACTGCAGGACGTTGGCGGGCGGCTTGGGGCGCGGCGGCTTCAACCGCTTTTCGGCAAGCGCGAACTTGAGCGCTCCGCCCACCATCACCGCCGAGACCAGCAGGATCACCGCCGCCCATAGCCAGTGCGGCAGGCCTGTCACCGCCGCGATCTGGCTGGTGTCCGACAGGACCGCGCGCCCCTCGATCACTGCTTCGCGGGTGAACAGATAGTGGAAATCGCGCAGCATGCTCATCGCCGCCAGAATGCCGAGGAATTGCAGGGCGAAGCGCGTAAAGGCCGGCTTGGCGCGCCAGGCGATCAGCGCGAGGCAGGCGCCCACCAGCGGCAGCACCGCATAGCCGACGGGCGAGCGCACCCAGATGATCACGCTGACAAAAATCGCCGCCGCCATCAGCCACAGGGCCGGTCGCCACAGTTTGGGGTTGGCGCTCGCAAGGATCAGCGCCGCGCCCACCGCACACGGCGCGAGCGGGCCGCCCGCCGCGATCGCCGCCTGCACCCACGGCGGGCTATCTGCAGCAAGGCGGCTTTCGGCGACCCCCGATCCGCTGGCGAAGATCATCAGCTGGCGGAATTCCTGTCCGGTCGCCATCGCCGTCAACCCGTGGCCCATCTCGTGGAACCAGGTGGTGAGGATCACGAAAGGATAGATCAGGTAATTGCCCAAAGGCAGCGCGGGCAGCATCACCACCACCAGCCCCGCCAGCAGCAGGCGTCCGGCCTGTTCGGCCTGACTGCCCGGTCTGGTGAGCGATTGCATCGCGCTTTAGTCCGCGGCGCGCTCGGGCGCGCGGCCCGAGGCGTCGACGATGATCGGGTCGATCTCATCCTCTTCCGCCGCGCGCGCATCCTCGTCGCGATATTCGCGCAGGATCGACCAGCTGGCGAGGAACAATCCTGCCACCAGCGGTCCAAGCACGATGCCCGAAAAGCCGAGGAAGCTGATCCCGCCCAATGTGGTCACCAGAATGATCCAGTCGGGAATCCCGGTATCGCGTCCCACCAGAATCGGGCGCAGCACATTATCGGCCGAGGAGATCACGAAGAAGCCCACCACCAGCACGAACACGCCCTGCCACACCTCGCCGGCGACCAGCAGCCACAGGCCGACCGGGATATAGACCGCGCCCGCGCCGATCACCGGCACCAACGCGAAAATTGTCATCAGCACGCCGAAAAACAGCGCGGATTCGAGCCCGACGACGAGGAACGTGATCCCGCCCATGACGCCCTGCACCACGCCGACCACGCCCGAACCCTTGATCGTCGCGCGCACAATGCCGAGGAAGCGTTCGGCCAGCCGCTCGGAGATCGAACGCTTCACCGGGATGGTGCGCAGCACCGTGCGCCCGATCCGCTCGCCATCGCGCAGCAGGAAGAACATCACATAGAGCCCGACGCTGAAAGACAGCAGGAAACCCAGCGCGCCGCTGCCGATCGAGACCGCCTGACTGGCGATCATCCCGGCGCTCTGGGCGAGCACGTCTTCGAGCTTCTTCTGCACGTTCGCCATGTCGGCCCAGCCGGAGCGATCGATCGCCTCCTGCGCCATCTGCGGAAGCATGCTGTAGACCCGGTCAAAAGTGGTCGTCAGATCGAGCGGCTGTTGCTGCAGGGTGGAAACGAGGATCAACGCCTCCTGCACCACCAGCGTCCCCAGCCACAAGGCGGGCACCAGCACGGCAAAGAAGATCACCAGCAGCGAGGCGCTCGCCGCGGCATTGCGCCGCCCGCCGAACTTGCGCAGCATCCAGCGATAGAGCGGCTGGAACATGATCGCCGCCAGCGCCGCCCACAGCAGCGGCTGGGCAAAGGGCCACATGATCACCGCCATCAGCAGGCTGACCACAGCGAGGATCAGCAGAAAACTGGCGTGCTGCAATTCATCGGTGCGGTGCGGCTGGTGCGACATGGTTTCAGAGCCTAGACATCGAGATTGGCGACGTTGAGGGCATTATCCTGAATGAATTCCCGCCGCGGTTCGACGATGTCGCCCATCAGGCGGGTGAAGATCTCGTCGGTGACGTCGGCATCCTCGACCTTGACCTGCAGCAGCACCCGCGCTTCGGGGTCGAGCGTGGTCTCCCACAATTGCTCGGCGTTCATTTCGCCCAGGCCCTTGTAGCGGGCGATCGACAGCCCCTTGCGCCCCGCAGCGAAGATCGCATCGAGCAGCTGGGTCGGGCGGCTAATCGTGCCGTCGAGCGTGATTGCGGGCGCGGGCGCCTGCTCCTCCGCCTCGCCGGCGAGCGGATTGGTGGAAACCGCCTCGGGCTCGGGCTCTTCGGGAGCGGCATCGCCGCGCACCAGGCTGACGGGTGCACTGTAGGTCTCGGCCTGTGCGGCGGCGAGGCCGTGGAGCTTGTGCGCCTCGGTGCTGGAGAGGAAGCGCGCGTCGATTTCGTGGACGTCGGTCACTCCGCGCCACAGCCGTTCGAACACCACGGTGCCATTGGTGCGCTGCGATGCGCTCCAGTGGGACTCGCGGTCGCCTGCACCCAGCCGACCGGCCGCCCGGGCCAGCGCGGCGGCAAGCGGTTCGCCAGCAAGCCCGGGTTCGAGCGCGCCGGTGAGCGCCATCTGCTCGACAATCCCGCTCTCATAGCGGCGCGGCACGAAGGCGAGGAGGTTCTTGAGGCGCAGCGCGCCATCGACAATCGCGCGCAAATCGGCGCCCGAACGCGCGCCGCCGGCGGTTTCCAGCAAGCGGCCCTGAAGCCCGGCATCGACCAGATAGCGCTCAAGCGCGGGCTGATCCTTGAGATAGACCTCGCTGCGCCCCTTGGCGACCTTGAACAGCGGCGGCTGGGCGATGAACAGGTGGCCGCCCTTGATGATCTCGGGCATCTGGCGGTGGAAAAAGGTCAGCAGCAGCGTGCGGATATGCGCGCCGTCCACGTCCGCGTCGGTCATGATCACGACCTTGTGGTAACGCAGCTTTTCAAGGTTGAACTCGTCGCGGATGCCGGTGCCCATCGCCTGGATCAGCGTGCCGACTTCCTTGGACGAGATAATCCGGTCAAACCGCGCGCGCTCGACGTTTAGGATCTTGCCCTTCAAGGGCAGGATCGCTTGCGTCTTGCGGTCACGGCCCTGCTTGGCCGAGCCGCCGGCGGAGTCACCTTCGACGAGGAAGAGTTCGGACTTGGCCGGATCGCGCTCCTGACAATCAGCGAGCTTGCCTGGCAGGCTGGCGACGCTCATCGCGCCCTTGCGGCTCATTTCGCGCGCGCGGCGGGCAGCTTCGCGCGCGGCGGCGGCATCGATCACCTTCTGGATGATCGCCTTGGCATCGCCGGGGTTTTCCTCGAGCCATTCGCTCATTTTGTCGCTCATCAGCGATTCGAGCGGCGAGCGCACTTCGGAAGAGACCAGCTTGTCTTTGGTCTGGCTGGAGAACTTGGGGTCCGGCAGCTTGACGCTGACGATGGCGGTCAGGCCTTCGCGCATATCCTCGCCCGAAAGGCTGACCTTTTCCTTCTTCAGCATCCCCGAACGCTCGGCGTAATTGTTGAGCGTGCGGGTCAGCGCGGCGCGGAAGGCCGCGAGGTGCGTGCCGCCGTCGCGCTGGGGGATGTTGTTAGTGAAGGCGAGCACGTTCTCGTAGTAGGAATCGTTCCATTCCAATGCGACGTCGATACCGATCCCGTCCTTCTCGGCCGAGACCGAGATCGGCTCGCCCACCAGCGGCTGCTTGTTGCGATCGAGATATTTGACGAAGGCGGCGATCCCGCCCTCGAAATAGAGATCGTGTTCAAGCACTTCCTCGTGGCGCAGATCGCGCAGCTTGATGCGCACGCCCGAATTGAGGAACGCCAGCTCGCGGTAACGGTGTTCGAGCTTCTCGAAATCGAATTCGGTGACGTTCTTGAAGGTGTCGTGGCTGGCCTTGAAGGTCACGCGGGTGCCCTTCTTGCCGGCCGGCGCATCGCCCTTGACGATCAGCGGCGCGACGGCATCGCCGCGGGCGAACCGCATCCAGTGCTCCTTGCCTTCGCGCCAGATGGTGAGTTCGAGCCATTCGGACAGGGCGTTGACCACCGAAACGCCGACACCGTGCAAGCCGCCCGAGACCTTGTAGGCGTTGTCGTCCGAGGTGTTCTCGAACTTCCCGCCCGCGTGCAGCTGGGTCATGATCACCTCGGCCGCCGACACGCCTTCTTCGGTGTGCATGCCGGTGGGAATGCCGCGCCCGTTATCTTCCACCGAAACCGAGCCATCGGGGTTCAATTCGATCAGAACGAGGTCGCAATGCCCCGCCAACGCCTCGTCGATGGCATTGTCCGAGACTTCGAACACCATGTGGTGCAGGCCCGATCCGTCGTCGGTATCGCCGATATACATCCCCGGGCGCTTGCGCACCGCATCGAGGCCTTTGAGAACCTTGATCGAATCCGCGCCATACTCGTTGGCGTTGGGCAGTTTTTCGGAGGTCTGGCCAGAAGCTTGGGAATTGGTGTCGTTCATGCCGATCATATAGGCGCTCGGCACACGAAACCCAACTGCGGGAGGCCCGCTAGGCGCGCTTTTCCACGAGTGTGGAGGGCGGTTCGTCGAGCGGTTCGGAAGGCGCGCTAGAAGGCGGGGCGGAAATGCACGCGCCCGCGCCAGATGGTGGCATCAAAAGCCGCCGCCATGGCGGTGCGGGTGGCTTGGTCGAACTGGGTCACATGGCAAGCGGTCGCCTGCGCGGCAGCGGCAAGATCGGCCGGCGTGTAGGCGATCGAGGCGGTCAGCAGCGCGGGGTCAGTCTCGGCCCAATCGGCGAGCGGCGGGAGCGCGGCGATGCTGCCGAGCGGGAGGCCGACAAAGAGCACGCGCGGGCGAACATCGGCACGCTGCCCCTGCGCGATCTGGGTGGTGATGGCGTGGGCGAGACGGTGATCGGCGTGGCCATAGCCCCCGTCCGGCCCCCAGGTCAGCACCAGATCGGCCTGCGCAATGTGGCCCTGCAGCGCCTTGGCCAGCGAGCCATCGCGCACGTGCTCTGCCAGCTTGCCGTCGCCGAAGCCGAGATGGATCACCTCGGCCACTCCGAGCGTCTTGCCCGAGCACTCCGCCTCGCCGCGGCGGACCGCACCAAGCGCCTCGCCCTTCGGCAGGCCGGAGAAGCCCGGTCCGGCGTCCCCAGGCGTCGCATAGACCAGCCGCACGCGGCTGCCCTGCCGCGCCATTGCGGCGATGGCGGGGGCCATGGTCAATTCGTCGTCCGGATGGGCCAGCACGACCAGCACGCGTTGGGGTGCCGGGGGCGGCGTAGGGGCCTGTGCATCTTGTGCCTGGGCCGGAGCCAGCGCCAATGCGGCCAGTCCTGCCGTGATCATGTGCCGGATCATCCTTGCCCTCTCTCAAATCCTTTGCGCCCGCGCGCTGCCTGATTATGCATGGCCGCCATGAGCACCGCAATGATGACCGCCCGTCTCGCCGAACCCTTCGGCTCTTTCCCCGACATCCTGATGGAGTGGTCGCGCATCAAGGGCGATGACCTCGCCTTGGTGGACGAGCGGCGCGAGGTCTATTGGGCCGAACTGGTCGGGCTGGTCGAGCGGCTGGCGGCGCGGCTGGTCGAGACGGGATTGCAGCAAGGCCAATCGGTGGCGATCCTCGGCACCTCCAGCGTGGAATATGCGCTGGTATTCCTCGCCGCGGTGCGCGCAGGTGGTGTGGCCGCGCCGCTGACGACGAGCGCATCGCCCGAACAGCTTGAAGGCATGGCGAAGGATTCGGGCGCAATCCATCTGTTTATCGATGCTGCCAAAGCCGCTGAACTCGGCCCGGATTTCATGGCCGAACTGATCCGCGTGCCGCTCGAAAACATCGACCATTGGATGGCCCCTCCCGGCTCCCGCGCGCCGGCCTTTGCGCCCGGGCCCAAGGATCCGTTCAACATTATCTACTCCAGCGGGACGACGGGGATCCCCAAGGGCATCGTTCATTCGCATGCAATGCGCTGGCGGCAGTTTGCTGCGACGGGGCTCTCCTATCTCGGGGCCGGAATCGAGGTGCGCTCGCTCGCCTCGACCCCGCTCTATTCGAATACCACCATGGTCGCCTTCCTGCCGGTGCTGCTGGCGGGGGGTTGCGTGCGGGTGATGGGCAAGTTCGACTGCGCCAAGTGGCTCGTCCACGCTCAATCTGATCGCACCACCATCACCATGCTGGTGCCGGTGCAATACCAGCGGCTGATGGATTTCGAGCGCTTCGATGACTTCGACCTCACCAGCCTCAAGCTCAAATACTGCACCTCCGCGCCCTTCTCCGCCGATTTGAAGCGCGAGGTGCTGGCGCGGATGCCGGGCGGGTTGATCGAGATCTATTCGATGACCGAAGGAGGCGTCGTGTGCCTGCTGGCGTGCCACGAATTTCCCGACAAGCTCCACACTGTCGGGCGCCCCGCACCCGGCAGCGAGCTGAAGGTGGTCGATGATGAAGACTGCGAAGTGCCGCCCGGCACACCCGGCAACATGATCGGACGCAGCCTGACCATGATGAGCGGCTACAAGAACCGTCCCGACAAGACCGCCGAGGCCCAGTGGATCGATCCCGCCACCAGCGAGGTCTGGATGCGGATGGGGGACATTGGCCGGGTGGATGCCGAAGGCTTCGTTGAACTGGTCGGTCGCGCCAAGGACATGATCATCTCGGGCGGGTTCAACATCTATCCCAGCGATCTCGAGGCCGAATTGCTCAAGGAACCCGGCGTGACCGAGGCCGCGGTGGTCGGCCTGCCTTCGCGCAAGTGGGGGGAAAGTCCGGTCGGGTTCGTGGTGCTCAAGGATGGCGCGGCCGATCCGCCTGCGATCATGGCGGCGGTCAATGCCCGGCTGGGCAAGACTCAGCGCCTCGCCGCGCTCCACCCGATTGCTGAAATGCCTCGCAGCCACATCGGCAAGTTGCTCAAAAGCGATCTGCGCGAGGAAGCCGCGCGGCTAGGCGGGGTGGAATAACAAACGGCCCGGCTGCCGCCCCGATCAAGGGGTGACAACCAGGCCGTAAGGCGAAGCGTGCGAGGATGGAGGGAGCGCGCGCTCCGGCAGGCTGGGGCTGCGATCAGACGATGCCCGAGGCGGAGGCCTCAGACGATACCCGAGGCGGGGGCCTCAAACGATAAACGTGTTGAACGCGGTGCCGCTGATGGCGACGGCAAGCAGGAAGGCGATCGCCTTTTCGTGGATCATTTGCATGGTTCGTTTCTCTTGTTTTGTTGTGGTTCGGGACCCGGTGCGGCGAGGGAGAGGGTTCGTCGCCCGGGCTTGCGCATCATATGGGGTAGCGCGCGTAATTTTCAAACGCTGCGGCGCACGAAAATATTTCACGACCTCGAACGGAAATTGCAAGCAACGCGGCGGACCGGCGCAGCCGGACAGGGGGCGAGAGGTGCTGGAGACGCGGCCAACAATATAAGGGGGGAGTTGATGGCCGCGTCTCGCGTGCTGCTTGCCCGGCCATTGCGGCGGGGCGCCTGGCCTATCAGAGCGGCCAAGGGGGGGGGCAGGCCGTCTTTGCCAGGTTGGGCAGGCGGGCAGAAGAGCCGTATTCGGCTTGGTTCTGCCGGGCAACGACCCCGCATGGGGGAAGCCGGGACGGAGAGAGGGGGCCGGCGCGCGTTGC